>JAEEGI010001060.1_pt1 | contig 69920 bp, 46 predicted proteins | sample 8958751 | NCBI WGS metagenome assembly JAEEGI01 (sample SAMN16246545, study PRJNA631951) | gut metagenome | biome: gut microbiome; feature: rumen; material: KS-attached | host: Bos | place: Iran: Karaj | collected 2018-10
ACGGACTATAACGTGACGCCAGGCGAGACATACTACTATTATTATAAGGTACTCTCGACCGACCTGCAGGAATACGACGTCTCGAACATAGTGGCAGCTACACCGCAGACAGGTGAGTTGGGCGATGCCAACGGTTCTGGCGAGGTGGACGTGGCTGATGTCATCACCACCGTCAACTATGCCGCAGGCCAGCAACCCAAGCCCTTCATCTTCGAGGCAGCCGACATGAACACCGACCTCAGCATCGACATCCTCGACGTCATCGGCATCATCAAGAAGATAATGAACCCCACTGCAGGCACACAAGCATTTGAAGAAGCCACAGCCATTTATACCATCGAGAACGGCATCCTCTATGTGGAGAGTCCCATTGCTTTGGCTGGTGTGCAGGTTCAGCTTGCATTGGATGGAAGAGGGAACAAGGAAGAATTCAGAGTGGCTGAAGACCTGAACGGCTTTGAGCACACCTCTGCCTGGCTCAGCGACAACGACTACCTGTTCCTTGCCTACAACATGAACGGCAAGACATTGGCTCCAGGTAAGCATGCTCTGCTGCACATCGGCAATGGCTTGATTGCCCAGATGCGTCTGGCCGATGCCAATGGCCGCAATGTGGAGGCTGTCGGCAGCGAAGCCACAAAGATCAACCGCATGGCAAGCGACGTGATGAACGTGCCCGGCATCTACGACCTGCAAGGCCGCAAGATTACAGGCGACAGCGGTCTGCAAGGCCAGTTGCCCAAGGGCGTGTATATCATCGACGGCAAGAAGGTGGTAAGATAAGAATTCACAATTGAGAATTTAAAATTGACAATGAATACAATAAGGTGCATCATAATAAGCCTGCTCCTGTGCTTCGGCATGGGAGCACGGGCTGGCAACACCGTGACGATAGGCACGGCAAGCGGGGCGCCTGGCGATGAAGTGACAGTCAGCGTCAGCCTCGCCAACACAGATGCCGTATCGTCGTTGCAGTTGAGCATCCCCATGAATGAGCAGCTGTCGTTCGTCGATGGCTCGGCAGTGCTCAGCAGCCGCCCGACAGACCACAGTGTGACGGCAGGTGTGAGGGATGGTGCTCTGAACATCATGGTCTATTCGATGGGCCTTGCCGCCATCAGTGGCAATGAAGGCGAAGTGGTGTCGTTCCGTCTGAAGTTGGGCAACCAGCCCACGACGGTCGCACTCACTGCCTCAAAGCTCATCCTGACCGATACCGATGGCAACACCATCGCCGGAAGCACACAGAACGGAAGCGTCAGCATTCGCTGTGCCAAGGCGCAGTACAGCTCGACGACAGTTGACTTTGGCCGCGTTCCCATTCGCAGCACATACACAAGAAACGTGACCGTAACGAATGTGGGAAACGAGCCTCTGGAAGTCACTGGACTTCAGTTCAGCAGATATCCGACGGACTTCTCCTCGACAACATCGTTCCCCTTTACCGTCAACGCAGGCGGCAGTGCCAGCATCAACATCACATACTCTCCACAGGAACGTGGTTCAGTCAATGAGACAGTGAAAGTGGTGTGCAACAGCATCTCCAAGCTGAACAACATTGCCCTGAAGGCTCAACCATTTGCCGTGAACGAACTGCATGTGCAACCCACATCGGGTATCGCAGACGAGGTAGTCACGGTTAGCATGACAATGAACAACATGGATGCCATCAGTGGCTTCCAGTTCGAGTTCACCTTGCCAGCGGCATTGACATACATCGAGAACAGCTTCCAGCTGTCCGATCGCGAGCAAGGGCATTCTGTCGTGCAGACACTGAAAGATGGAGTCTTACGCATCATCGGCTATTCATCGCTCGACACACCCTTCACAGGTAACGATGGCGAATTGGCAACCATGCAGTTCCGCCTGAGCGGTCGCAACAGTGTGACACTGAAGGCCAGCAAGGCAATCCTGACTGCAACCATCAACAACCAGACACAGAACGTTTGTTCGGCTGATTATGGAGCCACAATCACCATCAGAAGTCCTCGCCTCAATGCAGGCAGTACACTGAACATGGGTTCGACGTCTATTACGCAAGATGCCGCAAGCAACTTCGTGGTCCGCAACTATGGCAATGCCCCGTTGACCATCAGCCGTGTGTCGTTCAACAAGGATGATCTCTACATCAGGCAGGAATTGCCACTGACCATTGCTGCCAATGGTAATGTTACGCTCAATGTCGTCAATCCAGACACAGAAGAAGGCGACTTCAGTGCCCTTATGCAAATCTACTCGAACGACCCGGAGCAACGGCTTTGGAACGTGACCGTAACGGGCAACCGCTTTGCTCCGAACTATCTGTCATTTGAGACGCCCGACATCTATGTGGATGAAGATTTGGCAGTGAATGTCTCCATGAGCAACTACGATGCCATCAACGGCATTCAGTTTGACGTGGAATATCCGTCAGCCTACTTTGAGCCGACAGACGAGCTGGTTACCACAGCCCGTACAGCGGGCTTGAGCGTGTCGCAACGCAGCATTGGCGCCAACTCTGTCCGCTATTTCTTCTATTCGCTCAATGATGCCGAGATAGCTGCAGGTGAAGGAAAGATATTGGCATTCAAACTGCATGCCAAAGGCGACACGCCGACAGGAAGCTATACGCTACGTATCACGAATGTCAAGTTGGGCACAGCAGATATGGTGAACAAGTATGCGGGAACAAACATCAACAGCACTTTTAACGTGAACAACTATCTCTTAGGCGATGTGAACGGCGATGGGAGTGTGGACAGCGGCGACGTGATGGCCATCTATTCGGTTATGGCTGGCAATGGAAGCCAGAAGATGCGTGCCAGAGCCAACGTGAACGGGGACAGCCAGGTCGACAGCGGTGACATCATGGCCGTCTACAGCATCATGGCCGGAAACTGAAACTCAAAAAGATTAATACGTTATATACGAGTGATAACAAAAAGTTGATATGAAAAAGAACCTTTTCCCTGTCCTCGCACTTCTGTTCCTGTGCGCCTGTTCTGGTTCCGCGCTCAAAGAAGATCCCTCTTTCGCCCATGCAGAAGAGGAGGCGGCGCTATGGACTTCCGAGTTGCAAAAGATCACCCCTCTGCAAGGAAAGGCATTGAGGGTACGATACAAGTACGATCCTTCTATGGACGAACTGGGGCAGTTCGGCTATCAGTTCGACAAGAACCACGTGCTCACGCTTACCTCGTCGGATGCTGTGGGAACGCTGCACGCCCTTTACACCTTCTGCGAGGTGCTGGGCATTACCTTCGACATTACTGGTCCCATCCTGCCCGCGAGTGTGGATTGGGAGAAGGTGGAGGAAACTGACAGCATCGTCACGCCTCACGTCAGGTGGCGAGGCATTCGTCAGCATGTCAACTTCAGCATGGACATCTCCTCTTATCCTATTCCTCAAGTACGCGAGTATCTGGAGAACATGGTGCGTATGCGTTTCAACAAACTTACCATCCACAGCTATCCCTACCAGTGGTACGCTGAGGATGTGACAGGCGAGATGAACTATGCCGGAAGCTTCTTCTACGGTATGATGCACCGTTGCGACAAATGGGACTTCCTCAAAGACCTGTGCAAGGATACGAACGACTCCATCTTCTGCATCCCAGGGGCTGAGGCTGTATGGAACGACAAGGCCAAACGCAGCGAGTTTGCCATGAACTGGATGCGCGAGGTGATAACGACCGCCAAGGAGTTGGGATTGAAGGTGCAGTTCAGCTGCGAGAATCGTCACTTTACCGTAGAACAGACGAAGAAACTGGCTTACATCCTCACAGACAATTATCCCATTGACGATCTGGAATTCATCACGGAAGAAATGGGAGACTGGAATGATGACTTGCCATACGCCACCCAACAGATAGACACCGCAGCAGCTACCATCAAGGCTCTGGAGGCCGATCCTGCATTCCAAGGGCGTGTGAAAGAACTAAAACTCGGTATCTATTGTGTTCTCCGCCATCGTATCGGCGACCTCTTCCAGCATGCCCGCCAGATACTTCCCGATCATCACATCGCAGTCCTCTCGCAATATGCAAGCCGCGGTGTGGCAGGTTCATACCCTTACTTCATCACCAACGCCGAGGACCTGAAATGGACGGAATTGTATTCCTGGGTAGAGTTTGATGGACAGATGTACATCCAACAGAACCATGTGGAAGGAATTGACGACCTGTTAAAGCAGATGGACGAGACCGCTCCCGGCGTTCAACACCACAGCCTTCTGTTCAATCACTGGCGCACCGCTGAAAACCGCACCTCCTTCCGATATGCTGCAGAAGCCACGCTCATGCAGAATCGTCATCAGGATGATTTCTATAAGGAATATGCCCAGCGCTTAGGCATAGAAGATGAAAAAGCATTCCTGGATATGCAGCACGCGATGCAGGAACTACATGCTTTTGATGTGGACCATCATGGAAATGTCGGTTTTGCGGCCATAGACTTTTGGCTGAACGAAGGCCAGCATACCGGCTATAAGGCAGAGGAGATACAGTACTCGTCGGATGCTTTTCTGAAGGTGGGAGAGATGCTCACCAACCTGTATAACAACGCAAAGACGGAAGCAGCAAAGGAATACCTGAGTCTACTGGGTAACCGCGTACTTTGCTCCAAGCTCTATCTGGATTGTATCCACGATGGGTTAGCGCTAAAGGAAGTGCCCCATCAGAAGAACAATCCCGTGGCTCCCACCGATCGGAAAAGGGTGAACCAGATATGTGAAAAGTGTATCGCCGGGTATGAACGTATGCTTCGTATCCTGGCTCAGCAGATGCCAGACCGTGGATGTCTGGGAACCATCGTAAGTATCTGGAACGGTCCTGTCTTCGGAATGATGACTCAGAATCACAAACTGACAGGTGCTCCCTTGGATGCTCCCGTGAATAACGAGATTTCTTTGGACACCCCTCCATTACCTACATTTGTGAAATAGTTGAGTACAAGAAAGATTCTCGGAAAATGTACGTCCTGTACAAAAAGACAAGAAATTATGACTAACATTCGTTTTTCCCTCTCAAAACTGATTGTGGGGTTGGTCTTCCTCTCCGCAGGAATCAGCTCGGCTCAGACCGTTCCCGACTTCGTGATACCTCAAGCACGAGAAACATTCATGCGCTACATCAACTGGAAAAGCGGTGAGGAAGTACTCGTTTTCCCCATTCTTACCGACGTACACTGTGGTTGGGGTAGCGACAGAAGTGAAACTTACAGGCACTTCGGCTACATGACTGCCACGGACCATCTCTTCGGGTACGATTTTATGGCTAATCTGGGTGACATCGGCTTGAATGCAGGGGAAGCGCACAACAGTTCAGAAGCGGCAGACAAGATGGTCATGCAAACGCGCGAACAGATGGGGCTCTTCCCAGGGGTATGGATTTATACTCCTGGCAACCACGACTGGGATGGCGGAGCTGGGCGACACTTCAACAGCCAGTTCCTCTCAGACGCATTTCAGAAACCCAGCGAACGTTATTCACAGGGCAACCTGCATATCGTAGAGGGCAAGACATACGGCTACTATGACATACCTGGAAAGCATGTCCGTATCATTTTCCTGAATAGCGAGGGAACGGAAACACTTGGTGAAAACTACTATACCTTCGACAATGAGCAACTGGAGTGGCTTACCGGCATATTGAAGAATACGAGCGAGGGAACAGATATTGTGATGTTGTCGCACTACATGCCCCATCCCATCGGACGATGGATGAGCGTGAAAGATGCCAAGCGCCCCACCTGCGAGGTGCTGTGCCATCTGCTGGCTGACTTTGCGAATCGTCGCAAAGGTGGAGAACTGGGACTGGAATGGAACTTTAAGCGCAGCAAGGGACGGCTGGTAGGCCTCTTTTGCGGCGACACACATTGCAATCAACACATAAAAGATGATGGCGTGAACTACTACATCACTCAAGGGCTAGGCTTCGTGGATCCCAAACAGATGCTTCCCGGCCAGACGCACATTGACTTTGACCTGAATGCATCTCTATGCTTCGATGTGATAGCCATCAAACTGAAGAGCAAGCAGGTCCGTTCCTTCCGTGTCGGAGCAGGAGGTAAGGATTACGATATGGAATTCACTTACTAATCCAACTGCTGAGAGTTCATGGTTACCCAAGAACTATTGACAAGATGCGATTCCAGGGATTGGCAACTACTTGACGATTAGAATAACTTCCTGGTAACACGAATGTCCAGAACAGGATAAACCTTCAGGTTTTTTACCAGATTGACATACGACTTGATTTGTGAGCCTACGCTTGATAAATCGCGCTCCAGATCAACTCCTTCATGCGTGAGCACTCTGGGAGTCTCTCCCCAACACATGAATCCACAATCGAAAGAAAGGCTATATCTTTTGTCCTTCGAGATGGGACCACCGTAACCTACTCCCAAGTATGGCTTCAGTTTATTGGCATACATTTTTATCTTGACCATATTATCTTGGTTGGGATACATCATATAATTATCTCCCGCCTTGAATGTCCGTCCGTCTTTCAAGGTCATATCTCTGGCAAAAACTCCAACAGGCATACCCATCATGCCTGCATTGAGGATTTTAGCATTGATTGCAGGCGGCAACTCTATTCCTGCAAAGATATCCTCTTCATTCAGGACCTTTTTGTACAAATTGTTGTAGATGGAGACTGCCATCAAGGAAGTCATGTCTTCCACAGCATTGGTGGCTTTTGCTACCATAGATGGACCTGCAAACAAGCCGACGGAGATATGGAAGTACTTGTTTCTAAGAGGCAGGACATCGAGCATAAGCTTGAAGTTGTTGATGGTTGGTTTGCCTACCATATCCACATGATCATCCACAGCATATCCCGTCATTTGCTTCATATAACCAGAGAGGGTCTCGAATCGACTGGCACTTTGTTCCGGATCATCACCAACCTGGATGTCAAATTTCATTTTATAGCTGAAACGAGGCATAAAGGCTCCTCCCACACGCAACTTAAAGAACTCGCCTGCCGGCATAGCCATATCAAAGCCCAAACCTGTGGTTCCCGCTGTGAAAGAAAGATCCATGTGGTTGAACATTTTCTTGTCTCTCGTAGCCTCTTTGACTATTTCGCTATAAGATTTATGTTGACTTTCGGCAATCGTCTGACTGAATAATCTGGCAGAAACTACCAAAAAGGCAGCAAGAAAGATTAAGAATCGCTTTTTCGAATTGGTTGTCATTTGTCGGTTATTGATTTAAAAGATACAACTTGAAATCTGTGAAATCGTTGGAGATGGATACACTTTGCTTTGTCCCTTTCATGAAAGCTGCCAATTTCGCAGGAATCTCCACTGGTTTTCCTGTAATCTGCTCCACAGTTTCCTTGAATTTGGCAGGATGAGCCGTCTCCAAAAAGACACCTGTCTCATCAGGTTTCAATCCTTCCTGCAAGGCTCTGTATCCACAGGCGCCATGAGGATCCAGCTGATAACCGGTGTCGGAGAGACATTCGCGGATTGTTTCTGTTATCTGACCATCTATGTATGCTGCTCCGCTGATATCCTTGCATATAGCCTCGTGAGAGCCTTTGTACAAGTCGAGGATACGTGCGAAGTTACTGGGCGCTCCTACATCCATCGCATTGGCAATCGTCTGTATGCTGGCCTTGGGTTCGTATTTGCCTGTCTGCAGATACTTGTAGAAGACATCATTCGCATTGTTTGCCGCGATGAATCGTTTAATAGGCAACCCCATCCTCTTCCCAATCAGGGCAGAGCAGATATTGCCAAAATTCCCACTAGGAACACAAACGACCAGGTTGTCTGCCAATCCGCGTTGCTTCATCTGGGAATAAGCATAGAAATAATAGAAGGATTGAGGCAGGAAGCGGGCCACATTGATGCTGTTGGCACTCGTCAGCTTCATGTGCTGATTCAACTCTTCATCCATGAATGCGTTCTTCACCAAAGTCTGACAATCATCAAAAACGCCATCCACTTCCAGAGCCGTGATATTCTGACCCAACGTTGTGAACTGATACTCCTGAATAGGACTAACCTTTCCCTTGGGATACAAGACATAGACATGAATGCCCTCCACACCCAAAAATCCATTCGCTACAGCGGAACCTGTATCGCCAGAAGTAGCTACCAAGACATTAACAGTCTCGCCACCATTAAAATAATGCAGCAGACGAGCCATAAAGCGGGCACCAACATCCTTGAAGGCTAAGGTAGGCCCATGAAAGAGTTCCAAACTGTAAATGTTCTCTTTCACAGGAACAACAGGAACATCAAAGGATAAGGTATCACAGACAATCTGCTTGAGCTTGTCTGCTGGCACATCTTCTCCAAAGAATGCATCCGCCACCTGGCAAGCAATTTCCTGAAAAGAGAGTTGCTCGATGTGGTCAAAGAACTCCTGAGAAAGAGTCTTGATACGCTCTGGCATATAAAGTCCACGATCCTCGGCCAGACCTTTCACGACAGCCTTTTCCAACGATGCTAGAGGCGCTTTCCCATTGGTCGAATAATAATTCATCATATCTAAATCCTCATGAATTCATTAATAAATTGATTGCCTTCCAGAACTCCATACGAACCTTCCTTGGCAGATTCTTCGTCAAAAAACTCTACTGAATCTGCCTCTATGCCTGGGTAATAGATGCAGAACGGAACAGGCTCGTTCGTGTGAGTCCGAAACTCACAAGGCGTAGGATGGTCCGGAAGGAGAGCTACGGCCACAGGCTCATTCCATGTTTCCAACTCAGAGAGAATAGGTCCTACCAAACGATGATCCATATCCGTTATTGTCTGGAGTTTCAGCATTACATTTCCGTCATGCCCTGCCTCATCACAGGCTTCCACATGCAGATAGACGAAATCATCTGTACGAAGAGCATTCAAAGCTGCCTGAGCCTTACCTTCGAAATTAGTGTCGTAGAGTCCTGTAGCTCCTTCCACTTTGATGAACTGCAAGCCTGCATAATGACCTATTCCACGAATCAAATCCACAGCCGTTATCACAGTCCCTCTTCTAACTTGTGGATAGGTAACTGTCAGAGGCGTCATCTTGGGGCGATATCCCCCACCCCATGGCCATATACTGTTGGCGGGATCCTTTCCTTCTGCAGTCCGCTGTTTGTTCAAAGGATGGTCGGAAAGCAGCGCCTGGCTCTTGTATATCAGGTCCGTTAACAAAGACGCTGTCTCTTCAGCCTCAACACATTCTGGCTGAAGCATGTACTGACGAAACGGTTTTCCTGGGATATCATGAGGAGGCGTGCATTTCAACCGCTTATCCCCACCCTTTATGACTAAAAGATGACGATATTGCACACCTGTATAGAAATGCACTCGATCGCTGCCCAAATGCTCCTGAAGATACTTTATCAACACATCACCTTCTTCGGTTTCCAACCGACCACAAGAGTGATTTTTCAGGATGTCACCTTCCACACAAACCAGATTGCAACGCAAAGCCAAATCACCTGCTTCCAGTTCAACCCCAATGCTGGCAGCCTCCAAAGGACCTCGACCTTCATAAACCACATGCTGGTCGTATCCCAAAATACTGCTGTTGGCTACTTCACTTCCAGGATGGAAGCCATCAGGTATTGTCTTCAAAAGACCATTTCGTCCCCAACGGGCAAGCTTGTCAAAATTAGGTGTGTCAGCATATTGCAAGAGAGTCTTTCCTCCCAAAGCCTCGGAATGCCAGTCTGCCATACCATCACCTAAAATGATCAAATGCTTCATACTGAATTCTATGCAAGTGACATAATATCTGCAAACACACCAGCAGCAGTAACACTCGCTCCTGCACCATATCCTTGAATCAGCATTGGATACTCCTTATAGCGCTCTGTGGTAAGCATGACAATATTGTTCGAACCCTCCAAGACATAGAAAGGATGATCACGATTGAATTCCTCAAGGGCTACGCTGGCTTTTCCATCCACAAATTTTGCCACAAAACGCCACACTTTATCTTCCTTCTCCAATATCTGCCGACGAGACTCAAATCCTGCATCCAACGATGGTAATTCTTTCCAGAAATCCTCTATGGATCCATCAAAAAACTCCTGAGGAATCAGAGAATTAGCCTCCACTTCCTCCTGATTGATTTCATAGCCTGCTTCACGAACCAGAATTACCAACTTACGGATTACATCATGTCCACTCAAGTCCACACGAGGGTCCGGCTCGCTGTAACCTTCCACTTTGGCCATTTCTACGGTCTTGCTGAAAGGTATATCATGGCTAATGGTATTGAAAATAAAATTGAGAGTACCACTCAAGACAGCTTCGATACGCAGAATTTTGTCTCCGCTGTTCCTCAAGTCATTGATTGTGCGGATGATAGGCAAACCTGCGCCCACATTGGTTTCGAAAAGGAATTTCACGCCTCGTTTCTGAGCAATTTCCTTCAGCTCCTTATAATTGGAGAAATCGCTGCTGGCAGCAATCTTGTTAGCTGCCACAACGTTGATGTTATGGTTCAGGAAGTCCTTATACAGTCCTGCCACTTCCGCACTTGCAGTACAATCAACAAAAACGCTGTTGAAAATATTCATGCCAATCACCTCATCGCGTAAGCGTTGTATATTGCTAGCGGGAGAAGCCTTTAGCTGCTCACGATAGTTTTCCAAATCCAGTCCTTCGCGATTAAACATGGCATAGTGTCCGCTTGCAATCCCTACCACATTAAGTTTTAATCGCAACTCACGTTTCAACTTCTCCTGCTGATGATGAATCTGCTCGATCAAACTGCTGCCCACAGTACCCACACCACAAATGAAAAGATTGAGTACCTGATATTCACTCAGAAAGAAGGAGTCATGAATCACGTTAAGTGCCTTACGCAGATAATTTGCATTGATGACAAATGAGATGTTGGTCTCACTGGCACCCTGAGCGCATGCAATCACACTGATACCGCTTCGCCCCAGCGTATTGAACAATTTACCAGCAATGCCTGGCGTATGCTTCATGTTTTCACCCACGATAGCAACGGTAGCCAAACCAGACTCTGCTGCCATAGGATACATGGCACCATCCTCTATTTCTTTGGCAAACTCCTCGTTCAACACGCGACATGCCGCCTCTGCATCAACATCCTGAACACCAATACTAGTATTGTTCTCTGAGGATGCCTGACTTACCATAAAGACAGAAATGCCATTGTCTGCCAGACAAGTGAAAATACGGCGGTTCACGCCAATAACTCCCACCATAGACAGACCGGAGACCGTTATCAGAGTCGTTCCTTTTATACTGGAAATACCTTTAATACTTTTTGAATCGACCTTGACATCATCCTTGATGATTGAGCCTGGAGCATCCGGATTGAAAGTGTTCTTCACCAAAATGGGAATATGCTTCACACAAACGGGATAAATTGTAGGAGGATAGACAACCTTGGCTCCAAAATTACAAAGTTCCATCGCTTCCACGTAACTCAGTTCCGGAATTACGTAAGCTGAACTGATCACACGGGGATCGGCTGTCATGAATCCATCCACATCGGTCCATATCTCCAGAGAAGTCGCATCGAGGGCTGCTGCAATGATACTGGCAGTATAATCACTTCCTCCTCTGCCCAAGTTGGTTACCTCGCCATTCACGGCATCCGTACTGATGAAACCACCGACAAGGCTAACACGAGGAATAGTCTTCCAAGTCTCCCTGACCAGTCTATAGGTCAACTCTGTTGCCAAACTGGTACGGCCTGACTTCATCTCTGTCTTGATAAACTTACGACTATCAAACCATTCTGCACCATTGATCAATGATGTCACGATGTAGCTGCTGATACGTTCACCATAAGAAACAATGGCGGCAAGGGTCTTGGGACTCAAATCGCGAATCAAATAAACACCTTGATAGATGCTTCGCAATTCCTCCAAAAGACTCCTCACGAGAGTCATCAAGGTGTCTCTCTGCTTTCCTTCTGGAATGATAGCATTAATCATCTCCTCATGACGCTCTGCCATTTCCAAAAAAGATTTCTGATATAACAGGTCTCCCTCCACCGCCATATAACTGGTCTTGATGAGCTTGTCTGTTATACCGCCCAAAGCGCTGACAACAACAATGACCGACTCTGATTGAGCCTCTACAATCTTCTTTACGTTCAGAATACTATCTACGGAACCTACGGATGTACCGCCAAACTTGAGTACTTTCATCCCTCAAACTATCCTATTCAACAAAATTTGTGCAAAAATAGCAATAAAATCCCAATTATCTGACCAAAAGAAAAATTATTTGTATTTTTGTGGAGTATTTCATTCACAGCATGACGCACGAATTCAATCTTAGGGTTTTACCGGAGGATGCATACAACGAACAATCCATCCTATCATACCTGAACCGCGAGAAGGGGTTGCAAGCCAATGCTATCCGTATTATCAAACGCAGTATTGATGCCCGGCAAAGAACAATTTTCGTGAACCTTACTATCCGTTCCTACGAGGATGAACAACCCGAAGAACTGGAACACACGCCTATCCCTTATCACGATGTAAGCGACCGCCCAGAAGTAATTGTTGTAGGTGCTGGTCCAGGCGGACTCTTTGCCGCTCTTCATTTGATAGAATTAGGGTACCGCCCTATCGTAGTGGAACGAGGTAAGGATGTTCACACACGAAAGAAAGACATTGCTCGCATTCGTGCCGACCAAAAGGTTGATCCTGAAAGCAATTATTCCTTTGGAGAGGGGGGGGCTGGAGCCTTCAGTGATGGAAAGTTATACACACGAAGCAAAAAACGCGGTAATTGCGAGAAAATTCTAAATGTGTTCGTCCAGCATGGAGCAAGTCCCAACATAATGATAGATGTACATCCTCACATTGGGACAGATAAGCTTCCTCGTATCATCGAGAATATGCGCAACACTATCTTGCGATGCGGGGGTGAAGTCCGTTTCCAGGCGAAAATGACTTCCATCCTCATCGAAAGAAACCATGTGACTGGCATTGAGATTGAATCAGATGGACATCGTTCCTCTATTTTCGCACAAGCTGTCATATTGGCGACTGGGCATTCTGCCCGTGATGTCTACCAATGGTTGGCACAGAATAATGTTCATGTCGAAGCCAAAGGCTTGGCTGTTGGTGTTCGACTGGAACACCCTGCACACCTGATTGACCAAATCCAATATCACAATCGCCAAGGACGCGGAAAATGGCTTCCTGCTGCCGAATACAGCATGGTACAACAAGTGGACGGACGCGGAGTCTACAGCTTCTGCATGTGCCCTGGAGGTTTCGTCGTGCCTGCCGCCAGCGGTCCCCAACAGATTGTAGTCAATGGCATGAGTCCCAGCAATCGAGGTGGGAAATGGAGTAATTCTGGTATGGTAGTCGAACTCCACCCTGAAGACTTACCTTCTGGCACGTCAAAAGACGATCCTCTTCGCATGATGTACTTTCAGGAGGAACTGGAGCGCCAAAGCTGGCTTCAAGGTAACCAAAAGCAGACTGCTCCTGCACAACGCATGACGGATTTTGTCAACGGTCGACTATCATCAGACCTCAATCCTTCTTCTTACGCGCCTGGACTTATTGCCAGTCCTCTCCATTTCTGGATGCCGAAATTCATTAGTGATCGTCTTCGTCAAGCTTTCCGTATTTGGGGAAAGCAAAAACATGGTTTCCTCACATCCGATGCCACCGTCATAGGCGTAGAAACTCGCACCAGTAGTCCCGTACGAATTGTGCGAGACACAGAAACCCTTCAGCATATCACTATCCAAGGGCTCTTTCCCTGTGGCGAGGGTGCAGGCTATGCTGGAGGCATTGTCAGCGCAGGAATCGATGGAGAGCGTTGTGCTGAGGCGGCAGCGGACTACCTAACCAAATAGTTCACGCACAGCGTCCGCAACTTTCTTTACAGGAACCAATTCGATGCTATATTGCTTGGGGTCTATGCCATTGAGATTTCTAGCAGGCAAAAGGATCCGTCGGAAACCTAATTTCTGAGCTTCTGCTATCCGCTGTTCAATTCTGGCCACAGGGCGTATCTCACCGCTTAGTCCAACCTCTCCTGCCATACAGACATCACTATCAATGGGAGTATCAACATTGCTGCTCAACACAGCAGCTATGACACTCAAGTCAATGGCTGGGTCTGTCACACGTAAACCTCCGGCAATGTTCAGAAAAACATCTTTCTGAGCCAACCTGAATCCTACCCTCTTCTCCAATACGGCCAAAAGCATGTTTAGTCTTCGACTGTCAAAACCTGTCGTACTCCTTTGAGCAGTTCCATAGGCTGCCGTACTTACTAAAGCTTGAGTCTCTATTAAGAAAGGACGAACGCCCTCGATTGCGCCAGCAATTGCCACACCCGACAAGCCATCCCTGTTATCCGTCAAAAGCAATTCACTGGGGTTTGAGACTTGACGCAACCCATCATGACGCATCTCATAAATACCCAATTCACTGGTGCTGCCAAATCTGTTTTTGATACTCCTAAGAATACGATACATATAATGTTGGTCACCCTCAAACTGGAGCACAGTATCCACAATGTGTTCCAGCACTTTGGGACCTGCCAATGAACCTTCCTTGTTGATATGTCCAATCAGCAGGATTGACACGCCCCCACCCTTGGCATATTTCAACAAGCTCGCAGCACATTCACGTATCTGGGCCAAGCTACCAGGACTGGACTCAATGCTTTCTGTCTGAATTGTTTGAATAGAATCTATTACGACCAAATCTGGCTGTGTTTCCTCTATTTGTAAGAAAATCTGTTCCAGGCTGGTTTCACACAAAACCAGCAAATCACTTTCTAGGCTGACATCATCTCTTTTCGTTTTCTTCAGTCTGTCGGCTCTCAACTTCAGTTGACGGGCACTCTCTTCACCACTTACATATAGAACTCTTTGACCTTTCAGATTCAGTAATGTTTGCAGAATCAAAGTGCTCTTGCCGATTCCTGGTTCGCCCCCCAACAAAACCAGACTTCCAGGGACCAAGCCCCCTCCCAAAACACGGTTCAGTTCCGCATCTTGCATATCCATTCTTGGTGTCTCATCGGCACGAATATCATTCACGTGAATAGGATGAGGATGACACCCTTCTTCCATTCCTGCTGCTTTCATGGCAGCACGGGCTGCTCCATTTGCAGGTTTCTCGCTACGAACAGTCAGTTCCTTCATTGTGTTCCATCGGCCACAAGAAGGACACCTTCCCACCCATCTTACACTTTCTTGACCACAATAGTCGCAAACAAATACGGTCTTTTCCTTCGATGCCATCTTGATATTCTCTTTTTTTGTGACTATTTCTTCTGGTATACACGTATGTAGTCTACTTCCATTGTGACAGGCAACGCATCCTCGTCCACACCATGACAACCTCCCCAGTCACCACCCCAAGCCAGATTCAGGATAATATAGAAAGGCTTGTCGAAAGGCCAAGCATCCTCAGTTCCTTCATTCTTATACTCCAGCAATTGCTCACCATCCACAAAGAAAAGCATGTGTTCTGCCGTCCATTCCATGCCATACACATGAAAATCACTTTCTGCTCCCTCCACAATTCGATGACCATTCTCGATGGATGTTCCTGTATTATTGTACTTGCGTGTATGAATGGTAGAATGAATCATATTAGGGTCTCCGCCTATCTCCTCCATAATATCTATCTCACCACATGCAGGCCAGCGCCCACCGCCGACAGGCATCATCCAGAAAGCAGGCCAAGTACCTTTCCCCTTGGGCAATTTGATGCGCGCCTCCATGTATCCATATTGCCAACCCGTCTGCCGACAAGCATTTATTCTGCCACTATATATCTTAGCATCATTGGCTCTGTAAGCTGAGATTTTCAGAGTGCCGTCATAAACCTGCAAAGGCGAGACACCTTCAGGATCTTCTCTCACATAATTCTGAAGTTCATGGTTCACCCATCCTGCAGGCTTTTCTATGACAGTCCAATCAGGACTCAACTCCAACCCTTTGAATTCATCCTTCCATACAAGTTTGTATCCTTTGGGAACATAACTCTCTGCCATCACGCCAATACAGGCAAACATCAGTATTGCCAATAATACAATCTTCTTCATTTCTTGTTGAAACATATGATTCTGTATGCAAAAATAACTTTTTTTCAGCAACCAGCCAAATAACAATGCACAAAAAAAGAGAGTCTCACTAAACTCTCTCTTCTGCGGTGCGTACGGGACTCGAACCCGTGACCCCATGCGTGACAGGCATGTATTCTAACCAAGCTGAACTAACGCACCTTTTCTGTTAAGCGAGTGCAAAGATACTTCTTTTCCTTGACACGAGCAAACTTTCAAGCAAGATTTTTCAAGGATTTTCCAAATTGTGCCTCAAAAAAGTTTTCTTCTATATCACTTATTCCTCCACAACGGTGATCTGATATGGATTTTCCAAGGCCCATTTTGCACATCGGCGAGCTATGACATACTCGTCGTCAGTTGCTTCCTCTGGTTTTCCATTCGGTTGAGGAGTCTTTTTGTCAGCCCACCAGTCATGAGTAATCTTCAGCTGACTTTTCTGAACATCCACATCCACCCCATAGACGCTCATTATGCGCTCCGTCGTCACAAGACCTTCAATCAACGGAGGAATGCCTTCTTGCAAATGATAACCATCATTCGTCAGATGCTGTGCTTTGCCAAAACGGTCCAAACAAGTATAACGAGCATTCTGAATGGCAGTTCCTGCTGGAATCAAAAGACTCACGCGAGTTTCGTCCAAGACACGCTGACTAGCCTCATCCGTGCGAGCCCACATCTCATCCGAACTCATGTCGCCCAGAGGTTTGTGTCCCGTGCCGTAAGCTTGCGTAAGAAGCCATCCCAATGTAGCGCCTGGCTTTTGAGTATGGATGTATTCAAGCAAATCATTCAGGTAAGGTTGATAAGTGTAATAGTAGCGAGAATCGCCACTCTGCTGCTGCAGGATCACGATGTCCCAATCCTCACTGGCCAACCCTTGCTGGATGCTCACTTCACGTGTCATGGTCCAATGTCCATCACCTGTGTGATAACGGTCAAACTCATAGGCAGGTTTCTCTTCAACAAGATTGCTGTAGTGAAGACTCAGCCGACACCCTCCGATGTACAGGATTCCAAAGTCTACCTCTGCTCCTGGAACCAATTCTTCTATAAGGAACGGCACATAACTGAAAGCATCTCTACTGAACGAGTTCCCTATCGACAATACTCGCACATGAGGAGCATCAGCAGCCCACATATTCACAAATGTGATCATGGATACCATAATCATTATCAACATTCTCTTCTTCATGTTATCTCCTTTTTTTTCTGATACAAACATTCATTTATCCTATTGCCCAAGAATCAGTTCTGGGTATAGAGTCTCATCAATTCGAAGAAGGTGGGCATATCCACCAACTCGATGCTGGAATCCAGTCGTTTGGCTTCCTCTATTAAGTTCACATACCATTCAGGACTCTTCAGAATGATGCGGAACCAATGGAAAGGAACATCTTTACGAAGATGCAACCGTTCCACCAAAACCTTAGCAGCCTCTTGGGGATCGTTGGAAACGAGATCATAGTCCGATCTCAGCACAGGCATGCCACGATAGTTGCTGATGATTTCACACTTTTGAGGTACAATGCCGTTCCTGCTGAATTTCCTGTAGGCATCCAACGCCTTCTCCTTCATGGCAGGACCATTTCCGTCGATGATAAAGCCCGTCACGCTCAATCCCCACTTCCTGTAATATTTCGTGCAATGACGTTTCCATGTATCCAAATCTTCCTTAGCACCTTCCTGTTCCACCACACCAGGCATCAGATAACCAGCTCCATTGTCGGCTGCTGCAAAGTAATCATTGGGGCTGGCAGTCGTGCGGAAATTGTGGATTACATGAGGAACACGCTCTGAAAGCACAGGACTGATACACCACATCATGGGTAATTCTCCTCTATGAGGGTCATCCCACAGGTCAGGAGTTCGTTGCGCCACCCACGACGAGGCATCATAGTCACCCACATAGATAATTACATAATTGCGACTGGTGTCCACGGTTCCATCCTCATTCAGATAACCAGCCTTCTTCAGTTTCTTTCGAGTGGTCCAAGGTTGGGAATAACGCTTCTTCAAAGGGAAATGCTGCCAGAACGACGCATTGGCCAAAGCGCCATATCCGATAGCATCCGCATCCTTGAAAGCCATGTATCTGCTGATCAACTCAGCAAACTGCCATTCTGTAGCCACGTCCTTGTGCTTACCTCCTACTTTTTGAGTATATTTGTAAGCCCATTCAGGAAATCCTCCGATGTAGCAAGGCACAGAGCCACGTCTCAGGGTATGCGCCGTCTGCAACATCTCACACAAGGTTCGATAATCTGTCCCTACGGGTTGACTCATGTCGTCGGTTGCCTCATCTGGCCAAGGGGACAGATCGAAGAAGAAAGCTCTGCGGCTGATAAAGAAGTCGTGATTGGTAAGCGTGTGATGATTGGTGGGAGCATTCAAGGGCTTCTGACGCCACAGTTGATCCTGATAATATCCTGCGAAACGTCCATCCATACGTCCTGACTTCATGTACTTTTCTACGAGCCATAGATAGGGATCGCATTTCTTGCTACCTGAGGAAGCCCGCTGGGTGCCAGGAATCTGTCCTTCTCCAGTAAAAAGGGAACTTCCATCGCTTTTCACCAGCCACTCACGAACCTCCAGCGCATCCTTTCCACTCGTCAATCGCTGATAGAGGGAACCTGGACGAGAATCCCAGCGCAAGGGCAGCAAATCCTCCAAACCAGCCAAAGTGCTTGCCACATTGCTTGTCGAAGCCACGTTGGAATCGTAGGCTACCACGCCTCGAAGCATAGAGAGGAAATAACGGACAGCTTCCTCCACACCCTGCAGACGCAAAGTGTCGCGCCCCTCCAGCCATTCTCCCTCGCGGCGATAGCGGTTCCACCAATAGGCATCAATACTGCGCCCGTGAGTCTCTATGTATTCTATGTAAAGGCGAGGCTCGTCCCTGTTCACGATACCCTGCAACGCGCTGATAGCATGCAAGTCATCCCAAACACCAAGTACAGCCAGACTGTCTCTGTAATCTGCCTGGAGCGTGTATCTCATGTCCACGTAGACAATTGGGGGCTTTTGCTTTGCCTGCGAAGCGATTCCCACAAAGACGAGTATCCACAACAGGAAAAAACGTTTCTTCATACCTTCAGACTTTTCTCCCCTTCCCTTTCAGCTCCCACTTCTCGAGGAATTCGACAGAGGCAGGGATCATCATAAACAAAAAAAGAGAGCCTTTCGTAGCTCTCTCTCTTGCGGTGCGTACGGGACTCGAACCCGTGACCCCATGCGTGACAGGCATGTATTCTAACCAAGCTGAACTAACGCACCATCCGTGGAGCGGAAAACGAGACTCGAACTCGCGACCCCAACCTTGGCAAGGTTGTGCTCTACCAACTGAGCTATTTCCGCGTATTAGTGGGCAGGGACAGATTCGAACTGCCGAAGCCGTGAGGCAACAGATTTACAGTCTGCCCGTTTTAACCACTTACCTACCTACCCAAACCACCTGAATTCTTATCAGGTAGTGACTCCTGCGGGATTCAAACCCACAACCTTTTGATCCGTAGTCAAATGCTCTATTCAGTTGAGCTAAGGAGCCGAATTCAATAAATACGTGGGCGTTGACGGATTCGAACCGCCGACCCTCTGCTTGTAAGGCAGATGCTCTGAACCAGCTGAGCTAAACGCCCCGTTGCAAGACAAATGATTCACGCCAGAACCATCTTTTTTCGTTTTGCGCTTGCAAAGGTAAGGCTTTTTTTATTCCCCACAAAACATTTCCTTGTTTTTTTTCAAAAAAATCATTTCATCCTTCTCCTCTACCTTATTTTTTATAGGGAAAAAGACAACACGTTGTGTCGACGGTTTCAACACGTTGAGTCGGCGGTTTCAACACGTTGTGTCGGCGGTTTCAACACGTTGTGTTTTCTGTCTGCTCAAGGGAGGAGAGTCTTTTTGAACTTTCCATCGGTATAGCGGATGATGTTGAGGCCTCGCTGGGGATGAGAAAGCCGCTTGCCGTCGATGGAGTAGACAGCTTCTGGTCCTGCTTCGCTTTGCTGCTCTTCAGGCGTCAGACGTATCTCTCCGATAGCAGTAGCCCGCGCCTGGTAAGCCTTCAGCTCTTCCTCAGAAAAGATTATCCATTGCTGGGCGGTGGCTTTGTCTGAGAAATCGAACGTCGCCTGAGTCACCAAGCCCCCTTCTGCTGACGATGATTTGGCTGCCTGCATGGCTATATTTGTGCTATTCATGACCCAAGTAAACCAGTATCCATGCGTCGTGATGGCCTCTTTGCCTGTGCCCAATGTGACGTCCGTGCGGTCGGGCATCAAATGGAAGTATTCCGTAGTTATCACTTGACCATTGGGGGCTGACTTGAGCGACATGCTCTGACCAGTTGAGGGATGTGAAAGATACTTTCCTGAAGCTACATTCTGGAAAGCGTAGGAACCTCGCGAAGGACGGTATTTAATGTACCATGCCGCCTCGTCGCCAATCTCCTCGCCTGCCAGAATCATGGGTTTCCAAGCAACCGAAGATGCTGAACGCTGGTAGAGGAGTCCATCGCCCAATCCACATTCTTCGTTCTTGGACATGAGATAGTATTTCGTATCGTTGTCGAAGTTGTAGGTATAACCTGCCAATCCGTTGTCATAATCAGTTGTTGGGCACAAGCCGTCGATAAAGAGGGCATAGAGGAGACAACATCCTCCTATGTACTGGATGGGCAGATGCATGTCCTTGTCGGCTCCGTTAACAAACCAATCGTACGTGGCTTCGTGGCCCCAACCATGTACTTTATCACCCAGCATGTAGCAGTTGGAATTCCCTTCTTTATTCTCGAGGAACTGGAGCATCTGGTTGACTTCCCTGCCAAGCCACTTGCCGTGGGTGGTGTTCTCACGTGTGTCGCTGCATGAATACCAACGCCAATGGGTTCCCACTCCCACGCCGTGACCTGTCTCGTGAATGACTGTTCCTATAGCCTGATAGGCTGCGTTAGGGCCAATGCGCATATAGCCTCCATAGCTGCAATCAGCCGTGGGGGTGTCGCTTCCATAGTGACCTTTCAAGGTGAATCCTTTGATGCCTGTCCACTCGTTGAAATAATCGATGGTTTCCTTCATGGCGTTGCTGCATCGCTCATTCGCTTCGTCCGTAGGAGCGCCGTTATCCCAGGTCCATGAGCAGTTCCCCTTGGGGTGCGTGACAATCTTTACCTCGTCTCCGTAAGCCACTTGATAGGTGCGGTTCATCACGTAGGGACGCAAGTAGTAAACGGTGGCTGGCTCAAGTCCTGTCAGATGGTAGATCTGGCCATTCACGGTATAATACGAAGTGGTTCGAGAATCCAGGACGGTAGGATTGTGTTCCGTGCTCCAGCATACGCCTCGCTCCAGGATGCTGGAACCGCTGAAGGTGGCTCTCATCAGGGCTTGCGTGGCTCCTGTTGGCACGTAGTGATTGGTGCTCTTCACTTGGGGAGCCGCTCCGCTACCTGGTGTCGCATTGGCGAGATTGAAGGCGAGTTGAGCACGTGAAAGAGAAGCCGTTGCGAGCTCGACCTCAGCATCTGTCTCCATGCACGTGTCGTAGATTTCCTGAGCCTTGGTGATCTCTGCCAGCAAATCCCCAGCACCCGCTAATGTCTCGTTGTAAATCTTACGGGCGGCAGCTATTTCCTTCTCCAGCGACGCATAAATGGCGATGCTTGCCTGCGCGTCCTCCGTTGCTTTCTCAAGGGCTGCAACGGTGGAATTGATGACTGCCTCCCTGGTGGTGGAATTGATGGCATTTGCCTGGCCAATCGCACTTTGCAAGGTGTCCTCTGCAGCCTTACCCATGTGGTTGCTTAAGAGGGATTGGGCAGTAATTGTCTTGTTCTGAAGTAGATTACACAGTTCCCTACTCTGCTGCGCTTGCCAGATGGCAGAAGTCAGGTTCAAAGAGGCTGCCTTGATGTCTGACTCGCTGCTCTCTATGCCTATCGAGCGAGCCGTTTCCAAGGCTGCCGCCAAAGCCTCGTTAGCCTCAGCCGACATCAATCCACCTGTCAGCTCCTCAGCATTGACTATGAGACGTGCCAATTCGTCTATCATCGCCTGCTGGTCGACATATCCTATCAGATAGAGCCGGAAATTGTCGCATGCCAGCCAGTTTCCTGTAGCTTTCTCAGCCACAAAACCTATCTCCACTTCGCCTGAAATGCTGGTGAAGTCCACAGAATAGTCAGCAGGGGTATAAACGGTTTTACGCTGGTCGCCAGCGAAGATGTAGGCACCTGTGGAATGAGATGAGGGCGACTGTTGGTTGAGATTCTGAGCCGCCACGGTCAGCCGGTACTTTCCATTGGGCAGATTCCTGAGGGTCTGGCGCACATTGGCATTCCCTACCTTCGTGCCCTGGTTCACCCATTTCTCGATATAATACGAACCTTTCTTACGCGTGAAAGAAGTATTGTTTTGCATCGCGAAACCCTGAAAAGTCCAACCGTTGAAATTGCCCGTCTCGAACGAGGGATTGCGGATGTATTCTGTGCGATCCAGGGGATTATCCGCTGACGCATTCATCTGTCGATACTGATTGATGGCTTGCTCGAGAACGTATTGAGCCTCCAGCACCTCCATCACCTGAGCAGCCTCGTTGTCCATCGTCTCCTGCGCCGTCTCGATGGCATGCTTCAGCGCTTCTGCCTCATTGCCCGTCCCGTCACCATAGAGTTTGGCTGCTGTCGCCAAGTCAATCTCCAGGGTACTCTTGTCCACAGCCATATCCTGCCCGATGATCTGCACGTAGTCAATCACCAGTTTTGCTGAGTTGGCACTTCCGTTCTCAGCTGCCTTCATGCCGATGTAGAGCTGGCCCTTAGTCGTTTTTGACAACTGGAAACTAATCTTGTCGAGTGTCCACGCGTTCCTTCTATATCCGCTAAGTGTGGACTTTACTGTGGCACCAGACGAGGGCTTCCAAGCCAGCAGGGAGGAGGATGCCATCTTGTCGCTCCCGTTATAGGTTGGAACATTGATGGTGTAGGTTCCAGCCGGTAGCGTCAGTTCCTGAGAGTAAGCGAATTCCATCCCCCAACCCGTTGAGAGTGCCAGACCTCCGCCAGCCTCGCCATCGTACCCTTTGGCAGGTACTTGAGCGCCATTGAACGTGCCACGAAAACCAAATTCATAAATGCCAGAGATGGTATAGTCGTGGGTGAAACGCTGTGTCCAACCTTCAATCTCCAGAATCTCCTGAGCCACCGCTGTCGTCTGCCCAGCCGTATAGTTGAAACCCGTGTCGAAACCATAGTTCGTCAGATAGTATTTCGTCACGTCTTGCTGAGCCTGCAGATTCATCATGCTCATCGCCACGAGCGCGAGCATCACATATGTTTTCTTCATTTGATCAGTATTTTTCCGCAAAATTACTCTTTTTTCTCATCTTTTTCATCTTCTCAGCCATGATTCCTCAAAAAAAAAACATATATTTGCGCCCAAACGAAAGATTAACTCATAAATGAAACAGATTATGAAAGAAACAACGAAACTGAAACTTGTCATGACAATCATGCTTGTCACTCTTACGCTCACATGCAGCGCCCAGACGGAGAATCCACGAGGCATCTACAAAATGATGACCATCATAGGCAAAGCGGGCGAAGTGAAAGCTCCCTTTGATCAGTATAAGATATGCACGGACGAAGTGACTCTCACGCTCTCCATGAAGCAAGCTGGCTACTTCATCCTCCACGACAACGACAAAGGTAAGATATTCAATTATACCGGCGAACAGCCCACGGATGAGAACGACCAGAGCATCAAGATCTTCGACAGCGACTCACATCATTTCTCCATGAAGTGGTGGAGCAACTTTTCCAACCACCTCATTTTCCCTGAGAACAACTGGTGTACAGAGAAATACGAGGCTGACAAATATTCAGGGGTAGCACGACCCGTCTTCGAGGCCCTGACCGCCACACCCAGCATCGACTCCAGCAATCCCTTGCTCGGAACCTGGCGCATACTCGGCATGTTGGATGAACTGAAAGGAGCAAAGAAGCAGGTGAAGACCCTGAAGGCCAATTACGAAACGAGCAAATACGTGGGGGAATACCTTTCCATCGCTCCCTCGAGCATCGTTTATGTCCTTGTGGACAAGAATTCTGGTGGCCAAGTCATGAAAGGAGGCAGCAAGGACAAGAACTCCCTCACGCAGAACGATCAGACACGTGCCATCAAGTGGATATCGAAGGACATTGCCGCTATGGAAATCCGCAAAGAGAACATCTCCAACTGGCAGATATTGGAACGAGTGACAGATGGCCAGACACTCTTGAGCCGCATCGTCAGCAGCCAGACATCCAACAGAAACAGATAGAGGAAACCAAGACTCTTTTTGGCAACAAAGGAACAACACGTTGAAAGACGAAAGTCAACACGTCGAAACGCACGATTCAACACGTTCTTCTGATTGCAAGAATGAGAAAAGGTTTAGAGGTTGAATTGAAGGAAAAAAGAGAGAAATAAGGGGAGATTTCAGCATAATCTGAAGAAAAATGCATTTTCAATGAAAATATTTGCAAAATAATTTGGTTTATATTATAAACTTATTTACCTTTGCGCCGTGGTTCGAACACAAAAGGCTGAGAACGTGCTTTCTGCAGGAGCACGGACGAGGCCAGAGAGCAAGTAAAAAAGTTCAATAACGAATTAAATTATGTAGCAAAACAATGGAAGAGAACAAGAATTTAACTGCAGAACGCAGTTTGGAAATCATCGCTGAACAGATTGAAAAGAGCCGCAAGGCCGTATCGAAGAACGTAGGTCAATCACTCTACGTGGCAGGACTATGCACGATAGGCACCGCCCTAGTTATCGGTATCTGTACGTTCCTGACAAACAACAACGCGTACTATCTGTTATATTTCGCACTACCTCTTATTATTTATGGGGTCACGCGTTATGTGAAAAGGAATCAGGCTCCAGCACCAGCCAGTCTCTTTGGCACAATGGTAGCAAAGACCTGGCTCACTTTCGCCATCTTCGCACTCTCGTTTTTCGTATTCGCCAACTTATACGACACTCTGATAATTCGCACATTATCCCTCGATATCGCCACCAGGCTGATGATCAGTCCTTTCCGAACCATCCTGTTGCTGATGGGTATGTGTGTGACTATTACAGGCTATATTCTCAAAAGCCGTTGGCTGGTATGGTGCGGCATCATTGGCGGCATAGGCGGCTTCATTTGGGAATCTTTCAACGTAACAGGGACGCTGTTTTCCCACATCGCAGGAGACATTTCCAATTACTGCGGAGTAGTGAATGGGCTTATCCCCTGCATTATCGTCGCCATCTTTGCCTTTATAGGCCTGACGCTCCCAGGTCTGATGCTTAAACGTCAGAAGTAGTTATGTTTCAGCCATTAGATCCTCTCTTGCACTCAGAGCTGCGACTGGCCATTATGTCGCTGCTCATCAGCTCAGACGAAGCTGAGTTCCCGTATATCAAGGAGCAGACGGGAGCCACGGCGGGCAACCTGAGTGTGCAGATAGACAAGCTCTTGGCAGCAGGCTACATTGAGGTGGAAAAAACCTTCAAAGGCAAACGTCCATGTACTCTTTGCCGTATCTCTCCCCAAGGTCGACAAGCCTTCGTGCAATACGTCGAGGCACTAAAAAGCTATCTGGAAGTGAAATGAATCCGATCTGCCAAGGAGAACACAGAGAATCAACACCGTCAATCCTGGCAATCGAGGCACTAAGCGAACTTATGCCAGCAAATCTGGGAAGAAGGGGAATGAAACGTCTCCTTCTCCCCAATACCAATGAGTATATCCCGCTATGACACGACGAAAGATATAGAGAGGAGTGTCTACTGGTTGGCCGCCAGCTGATTGCTGAGAACGAAGGACTGTGACATCGGAAGGCAACACGCAAGGACACACGCTACTGTAGTGAAACTCATGGCCACGAATCAGCTGGCCCTGCCACTCCATCTGGCGATATCCCAAATGAAGATGGGCATCCTGCATAGTAGCCTGCAAGGGCAACACACCACACATCGGCGAAGAATCTATCTTCTGACACAAATACATGAAACCTCCGCACTCAGCATAAACATGACCGCCCGAGAGAGCGAAATCGCGGATACTGAAACGCATCGTCTCATTGTCTGCTAGCGACTGAGCAAAAAGCTCAGGATAGCCTCCTGGCAGATATAGCAAAGAACAGGATGGCAACTGGCGGTCACGTAGCGGTGAGAAAAAGGTAAGCTTCCCTAATCGAGCCAAGGAATCCAAATTGGCACGATAGATAAAATTGAAAGCCTCGTCGCAAGCTACACATATATTCAGAAGGCAAATATTTTATCCAGATTGACATGCCGCTCCACCTCATCGGCAGCCAACGATATGAGCTGTTCCATTCGTTCCTTCTCCTGAATGGTAAGTCCTAAATGACGGTTAGGAATAACAAGCTCAGGATTGCGAGGCAAATAACCCAGGCAGTCAAGCCCAACATCACGACAAGCCTGACGCAGGAAACCCAAATGACGATCAGAACCGACCATGTTGAAAACCACCCCAGCGATGCGCAGGCGAGGCTGGAAATGAAGATAACCGTACAGAAGCGGCGCAACGCTATAGGCCATAGAACGGGCATTGACGACCAGCACGACAGGTACATCAAGCAACAGGGCTATCTCGGCACTACTGCCCAAGGAAACATCGTAGCCATCAAACAGCCCCATCACTCCCTCGATAACACACACATCAGCACCCTCGGAATATCGGCGGAAAAGTTCCCGCAAATGCTCTGATGAGGAAAGGAAAGAATCCAGGTTGATGGAATCGCGACCCGTTGCCAACCGATGATACAACGTGTCGATATAGTCAGGTCCACACTTGAAAGGCTGCACCTCAACGTGTCGACGCACAAGAGCCCTCTGCAGGCCTATGGTGAAAGTGGTTTTTCCACTATTCGACGAAGCGGCTCCTATGAGCAGGGATGGGATATGTTTCATTTCTTTCTAAGCAACACATAAAGAGCCACAGGCGCTCCGATAAGCGATGTGACGGAATTAATGGGAAGAGCTCCTTCGAAACCTGGCAGGCGAGCAACAAGATTGCACACGAGAGCCAACGAAGCTCCTGCGAACAGCGAGGCTGGAAGCAGGACTCGATGATCTGATGTGTGGAAGAGTCCTCGACAAATATGAGGGACAGCCAAGCCGAGGAACATGATGGGACCACAATAAGCAGTAACGATGGCAATCAGCACACTGGCAGACAGAATAATGAAAAGACGGGCACGGCGTAGATTGAGCCCCAGATTGACTGCGTACCGCTCACCAAGCAACAACATGTTAAGCGGCTTGACCAGCAGAAACGTAAAGGGTAGAACAACAGCCATCAAACCCACAAAGACATATACCTGTCCACCTGTCACACGAGCAAAACTGCCCAATCCCCAAATGACATAAGCCCGAATATCCTCCTCGCTGCTGAAAAACTTAAGCACTCCAATGATGGCCGATGCAATGTAGCCAATGAGCACACCCACAATGAGAAGCGTAACATTGTTCCGAACCCGCTGGGAAAGGAACACGATGATTGACATGACTCCCATAGCTCCCATCATAGCAGCCAACGTGAGAGCCGTGTTGCCAAAGAATCCAAACTGAGTCATGAAGCCTCCTCCGATGGTTCCATTGAGCAGGACCACAAAGGCGACTCCCAAACTGGCAGCGCTGGAAATACCCAGTACGGAAGGACCCGCCAATGGGTTATGAAAAACGGTCTGCATCTCAAGGCCAGCTACAGACAGGCCTGCACCACAAGCTATGGCAGTAAGTGTCTGAGGCAGACGAGTGTGCAATACAATGTTGCTCCATACCACAGAATCTGATTCTCGGCCTAAAAGAATGTTGAAGACCTCGCTGAGAGGAATCTCTACAGAGCCTATCGTCAGATTGAGAAATGCAAAGAAAGGAATGCACAAGACGAGCAGAATCATTATACTGGATTGTCGCATATAAGTCGGATTTCTAATTCCCCTGAAGGGAACATAGTTCTACAATGTTGATAACATAATTCTTGGATACGCTGGAAGAAGGAGGGTGGCATAATTTCCCAAAGTTCACGAGCCAGAGTGATTCCTTCTATCTTGGCAGAATCATTGGGACCTGCTACCTGACGCAAGAAGTCCTTGTTCATCGTGACTTTATGAGAATGGGTATCAAGGTTCCCTTCTGCCAACTTGACTGCTTTGCCTATCATGATACCCACCACAGCACGCTGAAAGCCCTGTTCGTAAGCCATCTGGAGACTGGCACCAATGAAATTGCCATAATGAATCACACGCAAATCAGGTTCTGTGGCATGAAGCGCTTCCTCACCACGACGCCCAGAAGCGAAACCTATCTGACTGCATCCGATGGCTCGCGCCACCTGCAACTCGCGTTCTATACTCTGGATAAAAGCCTCATTACTGAGCGGAGAGACGATTCCGGAAGTACCGATGATGCTGATTCCATCCAGCACCCCCACACGAGGATTGAATGTTTTCTGAGCAAGCTGTTCGCCATCTTCCACACTAAGAGTGATATCTACATCGGATGCCGTCAGGTCACGCACTTCCTGGACAATCATCTGGCGAGGTGTGGGATTGATGGCAGGTCCACCTACAGGAATGCCCAACCCTGGCAAAGTGACACGTCCGACACCTTTACCCCGCAGGAAACGTATACCATCGTGCCCCCACTCCACTTTGGCAGAAATGCGACAGCCACGTGTCACATCAGGATCATCGCTGAAATCCTTCACGACCGTAGCCATACCTCTACAATTGACCTCCACAGGAACAACCATTATCTCGCCATCAGGTAAGGAGAAATGTACTTCATCGGGCTGTTCGTCATAAAGGAGAGAAAGAAGGGCTGCCTTGACTGCCGCCGTAGCGCATGCCCCCGTGGTAAATCCTGTTCGCAAAGAGAAGAAATCAGGTACCAACTGTTCTATGGAACGACGCAATCCATGAGGTCCTGTCACATAAATCCAATCAGCAGGCAACGGAGGACGTTGCACCACGAAAACCCTCAATCCCAATTGCAAGGCTGCCTCTACCTTAGCCTCAAATCCTCCACTTTCACCACTTTCTTTGGTCAGAATGGCATCACAACCCACCTGTTGCATGAGTTCGCGTTCCTGCTCTACAGTTGGCAAGACCTTTTCATCTGTATAAAAGATGAGATTTTGGAGTGGAAACTGATTCTTTTGAGCCATGCGGATACTCTCTGGTCGATGCAGGATACGAAATAACGTACGATGACGAAGCCAGTAATCACGCAATCTAGGAATCGTGTTCACTCCTGAGAGAGCCAACAAGCACTCTGCAGGCGATTCATTAAGAAGGTTGAGGGCATCGATATAGTCTTTGCAATATGTTGCTTCAGGATAATGGCGACAATAGGATCGTTCGAGACGGATGACAGGAAGACATGTAGCATGGATGTTGGCATGAAGTTCCTGAGCAAAAGGGTGAGCTGCATCCACAATACACCGTACCCCATGCGCGGCAGCAAACTGACATATATCAGCAGCCGTCAGTATTCCTGTAAGACGTATACCATGATGAAGAGGAACTTCCTGAGAATCCCCCTTCGTAGAGTAGTAGAAAGGTTTACCTGCAACCTCGCATACCTCTACAGCCATCCGACCTTCTGTCGTACCTCCAAAGATGAGTATCATGGGTGACCTTTCCTGAACATATGAGTAAAATGATCGTCATAAAGTCTGCTCAAACCTGTGCGGTTGCCGATTGCATCACCCACTACAATCATTGTTGTCAGAGTGAGATGATTATCGGCAATAATTTTCGCCAAATTCTGCAGTTGGCCCCGATAAATTCGCTGGTCGGGCCAAGTGAGTTTATAACATGCTGCCACAGGAGTCTCAGGAGGATAGCCACCAGCAAGAAGCTCATCCTGAACCTGCTGTGCCAATGAAGCGCTGAGAAAGATGCACATAGTGCTCTGATGAGTTGCCAAGAGATGAAGCTTTTCGCGATCCGGCATCGAAGTGCGTCCTTCACCTCGCGTCAGGATGATGGTCTGGCACTTCTCTGGGATGGTGAACTGACTGCGCAATTCAGCCGCAGCAGCAAGAAAACTGCTGATACCTGGAGTGATATGATAGTGCATGTCATGCTGGTCAAAGTATGCCATCTGTTCCTGAATAGCACCATAAATGCATGGATCACCCGTATGGAGGCGTACCACCAACAAGCCACGATCATAGAATTCCTTCATCAAGGCAAATTGCTCTTCAAGATTCATGGAAGCTGAAGAACGCACAGTACAACCCGCCTTGGCATAATGTGTCAATTCTTCCGGAACGAGAGAACCGGCATATAGGATGAGGTCAGCTTGCTGCAGGAAACGAATGCCACGAAGACTCACCAATTCCGGATCACCAGGACCTGCCCCAACAATTTCTATGTGCCCTCCAAGAGCATTCTCGCGAGAAATGGAAACTGCTATCGTGCATCTCCCCATGATTTTTTCTTTTTCCATCAACAAAGGACCATAGGTCAGGGCACATGCCTCGCTCACGCTGGACAGTCCCACATACTTTTGAGCATATTCGCTGGGATTGGGAACAGGAATACCCTGGAGTTCTTCGTTGGAATGTATAACGAGACGAGCCCACGGAAAAGCCTTCTGCAGGGCTTGCATGAGAGGTTCCTCAGCCTTCAATGGGATTGTGTCGATAGTGGCAACACTTTTCTCGCTGAGATTGTGCTCATGAAGCATCTCACGGATAAGACGAGGCAAGTCTGTGGGGTCACAATCATGTGCACATCCCACCCCTAAATGCAACACGGGTGGGTAATAAACGACAGTTCTCTTGAAGTTTTCTTTGACTGGCCGGAAATAAGGAGTGATGGCAATGAGCAGACTCTCTTCAGGATTAGCTTTCTCGCCATAGAGGCTGACATGGGACTGACGTGTGCGCTCCATATACTGGGCACCATGATCCCCTCGGACATCCAACTTCAGAACGGTTGGCTTCTTGCCCACATAGTGGAAAATGATGTGATTCATCCTGCCCCCGCTATGTTCCTGTTGCCACCCATATTGTTCAGCCAACAAATCAAGAGGCCAAAGTCCCTGATTATCACTTTGAGTAGTAATCACAGGTTGACATCCCAGAATGCGAGATACACGTTGAGTCAATTCATTGGCTCCGCCCACATGTCCACTCAAAACACTAATGACATAGTTGCCTCCGCTGTCCACACAGAGAACAGCAGGATCATTGTTTTTGGCCTTCACAAAAGGCGCTATCGTACGAACACAAATGCCCATAGCTCCTATGAAGATAAGTCCTTCGCTATTATTGAAATTCTCGGCTGAAAAAGCCTTGACTGGCATTATGTGACAAGACGGCAACTCTTGAAGTATTCGCTGGGCCAAACGACGGCCAGCCTCAGTAACATAAATGATTAAATTCATTTGGCAGACATTATAGTTATAGGATTGTGTTTATCAAGCGCTACATAAATCTCGTCCTGAAGATGCATTCCTGCATCCTTCACGGCCTTTCTGAAAACTTGTTGACTCTCTTGACTGACAGAATTGAAGACAAGAACTCCTCCAGGCAAGAGAACATCCTGAACACGGTGCACAACCTCAACCAAACGTCCTCCATGCCCTCCGATAAAAACGGCATCAGGACGCTCGATCCCAGAAAGATCCAATTGCAGGAAATCCCCCATGTGAACTCCAATGCCTGGGACTCCAAAACGATGGCTATTCTGCCTCATCAACTCTTCACCTTGAGAACGAATCTCAAAGGCCTCTACACGAAGATGAGGAAACTGTAAACGAGCCTCTATGCTGACGCTTCCTGTACAGAAGCCGATATCCCAGAAACAGGAATGATTGCCCAACTCCAAAGCGCTTAAAGTAAGCAGACGAATGGGGGCTTTCGTAATCATGTTTACTCGCCCGTCAAGCAAGGCGAAATCGTTCTCAGGGATACCAAATGGATGCGGTCGAATTTGACGACGTTGCAGTATCAAACAATTAGGTATGGCATATTCTCGGTCAGCCTCAAAGAAACCAACATGCTCGAGTTCCTCATTCCCCAAGTTCTCGCCTACCGTCATCTGGTAATTGTCGTATCCATAATCGAGCATGCGTTGCCAGATAACCTGCGGGGTTTTATGATGGTCTGTCAACACGCCGATAATCTCCTCGCCTCGAATAAGCGCCTCGTCGAACTTATCCCAAGGACGTCCTGTCAAGGAAACGACTCTCATATTCTGATAGGACAAACACATGCGATGAGCCAACATCTGCAGGGAGTTGAACGAGGGATATACCTGCATACGACATTTTGGACACTCTCGCTGAATGGTTGCTGCGAATCCATAGAAAAGAGGATCGCCTGATGCAAAAATAATGAGTCGAGAATATTGCTCGTACCGTTGGAATACTTGACTGATAGGTACTGTGATATCAATCCATTCTGCATCAGAAGGCAAATGGTTACGCATAATCTCATGATGCCGCTTGCCCCCAGAGAAGACACGCCCTTCTGCTATCAGCCGCTCCACATGTGGAGGGAACCATTGTTGACGGCTATCGCTGATTCCTATGACAACACACTCATACATCGCGTCCTGGTTTTAGTTGAGCCGCATCGTTGTAGGTCAGGATACTGTTGACCAACGTGGCAGCCAGATTACTGCCTCCCTTGCGTCCTTCGATGAGGATCTTGGGAATACCTGAGAAAGACTTGACAGCATGCTTGCTCTCCTCCACATGAACAAACCCTACAGGCACACCAATAATGCCTGCAGGATGACATTTGTGATGACGAATGAGATTGCACAACTCAAGCAAGGCGGTGGGAGCATTTCCGAATGCATAAAGCGCATCAGGATATTCCTGAGAAGCCAATCTGATTCCTGCTTGAGCACGCGTAATATTCTGCGACTGAGCCATTTCTGCCGCACGAGGATCGTTGATGTAACAAACGACCTGAATGCCCAGCCGTTCCAAAGCACCCTTACGGATACCTGCCGCCACCATACTGACATCTGTCACGATAGTGCGTATCTGATTGTTGCAAACTTTGTCGAAAAGGATGCTGGTAGCCTCGTCATCCATCCAAAGCAAACGCTCCATCTCGAAGTCAGCCGTAGTATGGATGGCATGCAGCATCGGCCAAAGTTTCCACAAAGGCACATCAGGATTGCGCAACTCTCCCAGTATAGTTTGGAAAGATCGTATCATGATCGACTGCCCCACATTCATTCCCTCATTCGATTGGTCACGATAGTATCCACGAGGTGTAATGAAGTGGCCTTCCCATTCGTAAGACTGACTATTGCCCACAATTACGATAGTAAGCATATCCACCTGCTCAGGATTGAAATCCTGGAGGGTGGTGACATGTATTTCCTGATCGGGTCGACCTGCCTGACGCACATAACCCACCACCGTCTGAGGATTCCGCATCTGAAGGAAAATCTCACGAAAACGACAAAGTTGCCAATAACGGTCATTGCTGCGAGGATTGTAGACAGCTGTGACGAAGTCTCCCTCAGCAGCAGCCCAAATGCGCTTCTCGATAAGATTCCAAGGGGTCATCAAATCGCTCAACGATATCACACAGAAATCATGACTCATAGGCGCACCCAGCAAAGAGGCTGCTTTCTGGAAAGCACTAATACCAGGCAGAGGTATTATCTCCACGTTGGACACACGCTCACGCTTCATCTCATAGATAAGGGAAGCCATTCCATAAATGCCTGCATCACCACTGGAGATTACACACACGATGCGTCCCTGCTCAGCTAACTGAAAGGCTTTCTCAGCACGCTCACGCTCCTTCTTCATCCCTGTGTCGACACATTCTGTATCAGGCCTCAGATAGGGTTCTATAAACTGGAAATAGTATTTGTAACCCACAATGACATCACTCTCGCTCACAGCCTTGATGACTGCAGGAGTGATATCTTCAGCGGAACCTGGCCCTATGCCAGCAACGTAAATTCTCATTTTCTTCTCAATCATGAAATTTCAGAGTCAAACTTACATAGAGCGATCGCCCTGGATTGATGGTGGAAAAATTGGAGTTCCAATACGAAGTGTCACGCTTGTTGAAGATATTCTCCACACCAAGACCCGGCTCCAGGTCAATCTGCTTCAAGTAAAAAGTATGGCGAGTAGAGAGGTCCCACTGGCTATAACCATCAGCATACCCGTAAGTACTGCTGTATCGGCGACCTTGCATGTGCCCGTTCAGACAGACATTGAGATGATAATTTCCCCAGCCACGATCCCAAGAAGCATTCACGCTTCCCACGTCGCGAACAGACTTGTCTACAGGAGACTCTGAAAAGACAACGTGTTGAGTTGACTGATTCAACGTGTTGGATCGTGCATAAGAACGTGTTAAAGTATAACCTCCACCAATGGTAAATCCGTAGGGCAGCAGAAACTTCACGTTGGTACTCACGCCACGAAGTGTCGCCTGATCAATATTGTCACGCTGGCGAATTGTAGTCCATCCTTCCTCGTAAATCTGAGTTAGAGCGGCCGAAGCCTCTATCTCCTGTTGGGAAAGCGTTCGATAGTTGATCATGTCACGAATCTTGTTGATAAATCCACTCACACTCACACTCATCCAATGATTGCTGTATTCAGCGTTGAAATTCCAGAAATCGTTCTTTTCAGGCGTTAACTCCGTATTGTTGATTGTATATCTTGCAGCAGTTTTAGCTTGGTCCGTTCCATAGAGTTGCGAGAGCGTGGGAGTGCGGTATCCTCCTGCGTAACTGGCTCTAAAGCGAAAGTCGAGGATGTGATAGAAGAGAGCTGCGTTGGGTGTCAGATTGGAACCGAAATTGTCATTATAGGTATATCGAAGCCCAACGACTGCTTCCAGATCTTTCAGAACCTTCACTTCGTCCTGAACAAAAAAGTTACACGTATTGGTCCGCTCGCCATCGATGTTGTCACTTTGGCTTATCAGGGATTCCTGCACCATTTCAGTTCCTGCCAACAGTTTGTTCCAATCTGCCAAACGAAAGATTCCACGCAAGGTCTCGTTGGTATAATGAGTTCGCTTGCGCGTCTCATCGTAAGCCTCCTTTTCTGCTGTCTGCCAATAATCGTAGTGCGACGAGAAGTTGTCGCTATATGCATCGAGATAGACATGTATGCGACTATTGGGCTGCCAACGTGCTCCGCCGCCGTAGACGTATGACTTGTGGTGAAGGTCATATGTGTATGCCTGACGCTCGCCGTACTTGTATTCACCTGTCTTCTTATCCTTTGACTGAGTGAAATAAGTGGCTTTCTGAGGACGTTCTGTCAGGTTGTCATAGTAGTTCCCACGAATATAGGCTGACCATTTGTCGTCAAACTTCCACTCCATTTTCTCGCTCACATTATGGCTATGGAATCCAGTTGACATAGGACGACCTGTCAATTTCAGCACTTGTTCACCATCTTCGTCGAAAGCCTGGTAATGATTGACTTGCCAATTATCTGCTTGGCGGTAGTTGTAGGACGTTTGGCTGGAGAATCGACCAAGATTCACATCGACATTAATGTCGTGATCCAATCGCCCATGATTCATGATCTTGGTGCTCGTGCCAGCATTCACGCTGTCTTTGCTATCGTCCGTAATAATATTGATTACGCCTGCAATAGCATCGCTTCCATATAATGCACTTGCTGCTCCGCTGAAGATTTCGATACGTTTGATGTTGTTGAGGTTCAGGCGGTTCCATCGATCATCCCCACTCACACGCTTTCCATTCTCCAGAATCAGGATATAGTCATCACTTACCCCATTGAAGTTGACAAAGGTCCCCATACCATTCGTATGAGTTGTGATATTGGTTGTCAGACGAGTCAACGCGTCCTGCAAGTTTGTTACACCTGCATCACGCAGTTCTTTGGCAGAAATAACCTTCACAGCAACAGGAGAGTTATTCGCCTTGTGATACGTTCCTGTACCGGTAATCACCACAGGATTCAGATTGGTCGTCTGTATAGAATCTGCTGTCGTTTGTGCTACGACAGGACTAAGGTTTGCAGCCCAAAACAGGCTTAACAAAAATCTATTGTTTTTCATAGGCAAGCAAACGATAGTATTGAGGAGTGTAATTAGGCAGCAAGTCGGGATGTATAGCTTTCACGAAATCAGCCAGCAACAAATGCGGCTGCACCCCAGCCAACTCTCGATAGGGCGTTTGGGAAAAATTACAAAAGAGCACATGTCCCTCACGATAAGCATCCAATGTAGTATAGCGTTCATCCTCCTGAGCCAATTGCTCTAAAGTGTAATCGCCATCAAAGGAGCCATCAATCTGCCAGAAATCTGCATGAATACCTCGAGCATAAACGGTTTCGAAGTCAAGTGTAGTGCCACCAGAGTCATCATTATCACTCATAATGTATCGAGCTCCCGCATCGCGGAAAATCTGAGCCAAATAACTGTTTCCACCCACTATGTACCAGCCATCACGAATCTGACGACCGCTGAGGATGGAAGGACGCAGCTTCGTGGAATCCATCTCCAAGACTTCTTTTTTTAATGTCAGATACTTGCGCTCGACATCGGCAAATACGGCATTGGCCCGACGAGTCTCACCCGTCAGTAGCCCTATCAGTTTAATCCACTCTGCTTGCCCTAAAGGATCAGTTTCTTTGTATCCATGATGTGAAATCAAAGGAATGCCGCACTCCTTGAGAGCCTCGAATCCACCATGCTTGGAAGCGCTGACAAAAATGTAATCAGGCTGTGTTGCAATTACTGTCTCAAGATCAAAATTACCTTCTTTGCCTATCTGCACAGTTCGACCATCTTGCATTTGTTCTTTCATGCGAGGCGAAAAGAGGTTGCGCAACGAATTCATTCCCACGATGCGATCCTCTAATCCCAACACTTCGAAATTGCCTAATTGGAGAGCTGTAGTACAGATAAACCGATGGGAAGGTTTCGTGATAACGATTTCCTCAGCTCGACTGTCATGAGCAGAAGGATCAGGATTCTTGATAGTCACATGGATGCCATCATGCGCATAGCGCACAGAGAGTCCGCGCGCATAAAAAAAAGAGACCGTATCAGGAAATTCGTCAGCATGAGCCAGAACAGAATCATGCTCCTGAAACAACTGGTCCGCAGAAACGACATGTTCCCTTTGTACCCTTTTCCCACACGACATCAAACCTGTCACGACCAGACAGAAAAGCAGTAATTTCTTCCTCATAATCACATAAATGGAGAAATAGGAGAGCTAGAGAGGGACAACCTCCCCAGCGGTCCTATTCCTCACAAACATTTTTATTTATAAGCAGATAGTAATGCTCCTCACGGAGTTTCTTTTTTATTATTCTTCAGGATACATTGAATGGTAATAATCCTCCAACTCAACAGGATTCTTGGTATGGTTGATCCAAAGCTGACGAATCTGAGAAACCTCCAACAGGCCCTTCAGATTTGATTTTACCGAATAACCTTTATGGGTAAAGAACTCATACCAACTATTGTCCTCGCTATCCTCTTCACTAGCATCCCAATATTCCTCACCTTCACCAGCCATATCATTATGAGCATGATCACCAGCAATTGACATCAAAGGATAAGTGTTTACTGTACCAGAATTGAAACCAGCTTCCTTCATGCGTTCCAACACATCCTGCTTGTAGTTGCCAGGCATATCTACCGTACCTACAAAATAGTTGGGGCTGTAAGTCTGGAGTGCCTCTTCGAGTTGAGTATAACGAATATTAGCCTTGTAAGTATCGTAAGAATCTGGATTGCCATGCCCCATGAAAGCCACTACCCCCTTAGCTGCCTGAGCTTGGTAGAGGGAATTGATCACGCGAGCTGTGTTGGCAACATCTTCTACGTTGTTCAACAGAGGAGTACCCAACTTCAACGTAACCTTAGAAAGATACTTGTCATCGAGATCACCAAGACTATTGTTGGCAAAATCCTTGATGTAGTTGATTACTCGGCTATACTCTTCGCCAGGAATCACTTGCATACTCTGCACGATAATCTCGTTGTACTTCGCATTTCCTAATGCATGCAACCAGAAATTTGGTGCATAGAAATTGCGAGCGGCAGTATTCTCAGCAGCTGCGGCACGGTTGATACAGATAGCAGAGCTGAAAGAAAGATAAACATCATAGCCATTGAAGGTAGCCTTATATTCAGCCAGGGTTGTATCGAAAGCATCATAAGCTTGTTGCCAAGTGCTTCCAAAAGCAACCAGCAGAATAGCCTTGCTGTTCTTCTTCTGAGCTTGTACCTGAGTGTCTACCGCGCTTTGGTAAGCTGTGTAATTGTTCTCTACATCATCATCATCGGAACATGATGTGAATGTCATTGCAGAGGCTACTATAGCCATCGTTGCAATCAAGATTGATTTAATCTTCATCATAATCTGTTTGTTTTTTTGTTGATATTAAGTTAATAAAACGTTTGCCTTGCCTGAACTTTATGCTGAAAGTGGCATATATCGTACGTCCAGCATTGGTAGTTCCCAAATGATAGGGATGTATCGTGCGATCCACATAGCCCAAGATATTGTCCATTCCCATCTCGACACGATATGAGGTGTTCTTTTCTTCACGACCGAAATCGTGGGTTGTATTGAAGCGCCATATCTGGAAAGGTTTTCCGTTCCCATTATTCTGATAGAAGCGTTCACTAGAACCTCGAGTGCTCAAGTTCAATCCTAATTTATATACAGGTACGAAACGATGAGACCAAACCACATAAGCATTCCACTTATGGTGAGCCATACCATCAATCGTCACCTTGTCTAAACGATTATGGTCGCTATTGTAGACATGAGCTTCAGTATCAAGATAATTGTAGTTTCCACCCAATGAGAATTCACGATTGATTTTGTAGCCTACATTCACATCCACTCCATAGGTTTTCGCATCCTCCATGTTGCGGTATTGTCGAGCCACCACTTCACCGCTTCCGTCTCCCAGATATGAGGTGGTAACATCCTTGGGAATCTCACTTACCGGCACATTGACCAAAGTTATCATGTTGTCAAGTACATTCAGATATCCTGTCGCAGAAATAGTCAGCCGCTCACCTCTGTACTCTAATCCCGCACTCCAATAATTGCTGGTCTGAGCATCAAGACTGGTATTGCCCATATTGAAGAAGGTGCTCGAACCCATCGTATGCAGATATCGGTAGTGCAACTGCTTGGTGTCTGGCGATTTGAATCCCTGACTCCATCCTAAACGTAGCCGGAAATCACCCAAAGAGAACATCGTACTCACTTTGGGCGTGACATGGAATCCGAAGCCACCATTCTCGATTATGCGCAAGCCTGTTGTCAGATTAAACCATTTCACCCAATCAAATTCGTCCTGGGCATAGAGGGCACATGTCCAATCGTCAGCTGTTCCAGTAGCCGTTCGCATGGGAGCATTCAGGTAATCATAGCGATACTCCAAACCCGCACTTAATTGGTTCTTATATGGCAATTGAAAGACTCCCTTCAGGTTAGCCATCATCCGCTGCTGATCGCTTTGGAGGTTTTTCTGCCCAGAAAAGTATGGGAAATAGTTGGTGAAGTTTCCGTTTGGATCGTATCCGTCGGTCAGCGTAGTGGCCGTATACATATAATAATATGCATGTTTGTTCCAATCGACATCAAACGTCACCACACCCGATGTGTTCACTTTCCATTTGCCTCCCACGGAAGCGCTTGCATTACGATACATCAAATCGTAGGTATAGACATCACACGATGGATAACGACCATTCTGAGGGCGATAGATGCCCTTGGTATAATACATTCCGTCGGCATACAAGTCCACATTTCGGACAGGCTGATAGGTTAAGCGTTCGGCTATCTGCCAGTTCGTGAACTTGTTTACCGTTTTGTTGCGAGAATCGTTGACCACCATCGCTTCAGTATATTCCTCGGCCGTATTCTGCCATCCATCGGAATGCTGGAGCTGGAAATTTGTCATCGAGGACCATTTGCCACTAGTCACTCCTATCCCATTATGCTGGCGCAGGTCATTGTAGGAACCGTATCGGGTGACATTCTCTAAATACAGGCCCTCGTCATGATGTTTCTTGGTAATAATGTTTATCACGCCAGCAATAGCGTCGCTCCCGTAGAGAGCCGACTGGGCACCTTTCACAATCTCTATGTGATCAATGTTATGAGGATCTATGAGGCTCAAATCATTCTCGCCTCCCACGTCACCATGAATGCGCTTGCCATCAATAAGTATCAGGATGTAGGAGTTTCCCAATCCGTTGAGCTGCATCTGGCTTCCCATATCTCCTTCGTTGAAAGCAAAGGAAGCCGTTAAGCTACCCAGGATTTCCTCCATCGACTTAGCGCCAAAACTGTCGAGCACACGACGGGATATCACCTCCGTCTGGACAGGTGCGTTTTTAAGCAAATGTTCAGTTCCTGTCCCTGTGATTACGACCTCGCGCAAAGTATCTACGGAGTTCTGGGCAAAACCACGTACGGCAAAAGCACTTGCCAAGAAGACAAGCAGGACTATTTTTCTTGCATTCATAAGCAGATGACTCCAAATCCTGGGAGCAACTCCTTTATATTCTCAACAGAAATGGCAGGTCTTCTGGCTTTCCATTAGAATCGGCGCCTTCCCACTTGCGTAGTGACTTCCTTGCCGACTCCCATAAATGGATTACAGCTGCAGGAACAGCTCAGGTCTTTCACCTGATTCCCTTGCATGGACATCATCCTTTAGGACGACTCCATTACCAAATCGCATGCAAAGTTACAGCTTTTTTTTATACGTTATCTTTTTTCGTGTAAAAATTTCATCATTTTCCTTTCTTTTCCTTCAAATCGCATACTCATCACATTCGAGGAAAAGCATTATATACTCAGCACAGCAAGCAGATCGATCAACTCCTTCTTCACAGGCTTGTCACTCTTGATGGCGTTGCTGAAAGGCACATAGACAACCTCATCGTTCTTGATACCAATCATCACGTTGCGCTGCCCCTCCAGAATGGCGTTGATAGCACCTGCTCCCAATCGGCTTGCCAGGATGCGGTCGCCTGCACTAGGGCTTCCTCCGCGCTGCAAATGGCCAAGGATAGATACGCGCACGTCGTACTCAGGATACTCCTTCTTGACATGCTCAGCATAATACATGGCACCACACTTGGGGCTCTCGCTCACGAGAACAATACTGCTGGATTTGCTCTTGCGGATACCTCGACCGATGAAATGCTCCAGCTGATCCGCTCCCATCGTATCCTCAGGGATGATGGCTGCTTCTGCTCCTGCCGCGATGGCGCTGTTCTGAGCCAGGAAACCAGCATCGCGCCCCATCACCTCCACAAAGAAAATACGCTCGTGACTGGTGGCCGTATCGCGAATCTTGTCGACACACTCCATGATAGTGTTGAGAGTTGTGTCGTAGCCTATGGTGCTGTCCGTCCCATTCAGATCATTATCGATCGTGCCAGGCAGGCCGATGCAGGGGATGTCGTACTCCTGAGCGAACTCGCGAGCTCCCGCCAAGGAACCATTTCCTCCGATTACCACCAGAGCATCTATTCCGCGTTTCATCATGTTCTCATAGGCCCTCTGTCGGCCTTCAGGCGTCATGAAATCCTTGCTTCGAGCGGTCTTCAGGATGGTGCCTCCACGCTGGATAATGTTGCTCACGTTCTCCGTGGTGAATTCCCTTATCTCATCATTAATCAGACCTTCGTAGCCGCGATAAATGGCCATCACGCGGAAATCGTTAGCTATAGCGGCACGCGTCACCGCGCGAATCGCCGCATTCATACCTGGAGCATCACCTCCACTGGTAAGTATTCCTATGCAATTAATCTTTCTCATATCTATACCTCCTTTTTATCTTGACTTTTTCAACCTGTCGAAACCAATCATTCAACACGTGGAAACCTAATGATCAACACGTTGATTTTGCTCTGCAAAGATACAACTTTTTCCTGAAACAAGAGTTTGTTGTGCCCAGTTTTTACATCTTGCGGATAAGGAACTGGTCCAGCGTGGCTTTTTTAGGCAAAAAGTAGGGTAAAAGATTTGGTGTGTTCAGAGGAATTTCATATCTTTGCGCCCGAGTTTATTAACATTATTTATTAACCATTAATTATCTGTATGGCAGATTTTAGAAATGTTGCTCCATTGGAAGACTTCGATTGGGAAGCATACGCCAATGGTGACAACAATGCAAGCCAGAGCCGCGAGGCTCAGACAGAGGCCTACGAAGGCTCTCTGAACAAAATTAGTGACCACGATGTGGTCGACGGTACTGTAATTGCTATGAACAAGCGCGAGGTTGTAGTCAACATCGGCTTCAAGAGCGACGGTATCATTCCCACCAGCGAATTCCGCTACAATCCAGACCTGAAGGTTGGTGACACAGTTGAGGTTTACATCGAGAACCAAGAGGACAAGAAGGGTCAGTTGATTCTCTCTCACAAGAAGGCTCGTGCAAGCCGTTCTTGGGATCGTGTCAACCAAGCTCTGGAGAATGAAGAAATCGTTAAGGGATTCGTTAAGTGCCGCACTAAGGGCGGTATGATTGTTGACGTGTTTGGCATCGAGGCCTTCTTGCCCGGCAGCCAGATTGACGTTAAACCTATTCGTGACTATGATATTTTCGTGGGTAAGACCATGGAATTCAAGATTGTGAAAATCAATCAGGAGTACAAGAATGTTGTTGTCAGCCACAAGGCTCTCATCGAGGCCGAGCTGGAGCAGCAGAAGAAGGAAATCATCGGCAAGCTGGAGAAGGGCCAGGTACTGGAAGGTACCGTCAAGAACATCACCAGCTATGGTGTATTCATCGACTTGGGTGGCGTAGACGGTTTGATCCACATTACCGACCTGTCTTGGGGCCGCGTAAACGATCCTCACGAAGTTGTGGAACTGGATCAGAAGATCAACGTGGTTATCCTGGATTTCGACAACGAGAAGAAGCGTATTGCTCTCGGTCTGAAGCAGCTGACTCCTCATCCTTGGGATGCTCTGGATCCTGACCTGAAGGTAGGCGACCACGTGAAGGGTAAGGTTGTGGTGATGGCCGACTATGGTGCATTCATCGAGATCGCTCCTGGCGTAGAGGGTCTGATCCACGTTTCAGAGATGAGCTGGAGCCAGCATCTGCGTAGCGCTCAGGACTTCATGAAGGTAGGCGACGAGGTAGAGGCTGTCATCCTGACTCTCGACCGCGACGAGCGCAAGATGTCTCTGGGCATCAAGCAACTGAAGGAAGATCCCTGGGAGCACATCGAGGAGAAGTATCCCATTGGCAGCAAGCATACTGCTAAGGTTCGCAACTTCACCAACTTTGGCGTATTCGTGGAGATTGAGGAAGGTGTCGACGGTTTGATCCACATCAGCGACCTGAGCTGGACCAAGAAGATCAAGCACCCCAGCGAGTTCACTCAGATTGGTGCCACCATCGACGTTATCGTTCTGGAGATCGACAAGAACAACCGCCGTCTCTCTCTCGGCCACAAGCAGTTGGAAGAGAATCCTTGGGACGTATTCGAGACCGTATTCACCCTGGATTCAATCCACGAGGGTACCATCGTAGAGATGCTCGACAAGGGTGCCGTTATCCAGCTGGAGTATGGAGTAGAAGGCTTCGCAACTCCCAAGCACTTGGTAAAGGAAGACGGAAGCAAGGCTCAGCTGAACGAGAAGCTGCCCTTCAAGGTTATCGAGTTCAACAAGGAAAGCAAGCGCATCATCCTGTCCCACAGCCGCATCTACGAGGATATCCAGCGTGCTGAGGCTCGCGAGGCCAAGAAGAATGCACCTCGCAAACCTGCTGCCCGCAAAGAGGATTCTCCCGTAATCCAGAACCAGGCTGCAAGCACCACGCTGGGCGATTTGGATGCTCTGGCAGCTTTGAAGGCCAAAATGCAGAACAGCGACGAGTAAGAAACCAAGTCCCCTCTGACCTCCCTTTCTCTGCAAAGGAAAGGCTGGCAAGGAGGATAGGATACAACCACAAGGGCAGCCCAGCAAAGGCTGCCCTTGTTCATTAACAGCAAAATCAAGAAAGACGGAATGGAACCCTTTGACGTGCATATTCTGGGATGTGGAAGCGCAAAACCAACCCAAAAACATTTTCCCACCTGTCAGATAGTGAACACGCGCGGAAAACTGATGATGATAGACTGCGGAGAAGCAGCCCAAATGCAGTTTGCCCGCCATAAGCTCAACATGAACCGTCTGGGGCACCTCTTCGTCAGCCACAATCATGGCGACCATGTGTTTGGATTGCCCGGTCTGATCAGCACAATGGCCCTGCTGGGAAGAACATCCGAGTTCCACATTCATGGCCCCCAGCAGATAGAGGAATTCCTCCATATCATACTGAAGATCTATTGCGAAGGTATCGACTACAAGGTGACCTTCCATCCCGTGCGCACGCGCGACCATTATTTAATATATGAGGACAGAAGCATGGAAGTCTGGAGCATTCCCCTCGAGCATCGTATTCCCTGCTGCGGCTATCTGTTCCGCGAGAAACCCTCCCTGCCCCACATACGGCGCGAGATGATCGACGCCTTCAACATCCCCATAAGTCAGATCAACAACATCAAGGCTGGCGCATCATGGACGCTGGACGACGGGACCGTGATTCCCCACGAGAGATTGACCTACCCGGCAGCAGAGCCACGATCCTATGCCTATTGCTCAGACACCATCTACCTGCCCCAGCTGAAAGAGATACTGAAAGGCACCACCCTGCTCTTCCACGAAGCGACATACCCGCACGAAATGCTGGCACGCGCCACAGAGACACGCCACACCACCGCCCTGCAGGCAGCCACCCTCGCTCGAGATGCTGAGGTGGGCAAACTCTGTATCGGACACTACAGCGCCCGCATAAAAGACGAGAATGCGCATCTGGCTGAGGCAAAAAGCAGGTTCGAGAACACGATTTTAGCCCAAGAAGGGCTCGTAATACACCTCTAAGACAAAAAAAATACAAAAAAACTTCATTTTTTCATTAAATTGTTTGGTCGTAAAGAATAAAAAACCTACTTTTGTATCAAGAATAACTGTAAAGATGAAGAAAATTAGTCTCATATTCCTGCTGATGTTGCTCATGGGATTGCCCGTGATGGCAATGGAAGACCCTGAAACAGATTCCATCGAGACTATCAATTCTGCGAGCATAAGTGTGAATGGCAACACCATCAGAGTGGCCAATGCTAATGGCGAAGTTCTGGAAGTCTTCAATCTGACAGGTGCCAAAGTCGCCTCTATCCGTATTGATAGCCCGGACAAGACTTTGAACCTGAACCTCTCGAAGGGATGCTACATTCTGAAGGTTGGCAAAGTTGTTCGCAAGATATCCATCCGATGAGATTTTCCTCACGAGATTGTTTCCCACTTTTTCTTATCCTCCTTTTCGCTGCTCTTTTCTCATCATGCCAATCTGGTGGCAAGGATGACGCATTGTCTGTGTCCAGAGAAGACATCCGCGACTACGACAAGCCGGAATACAGCCTGAAGAGCAGACACATCCGCCAGGACATCCGACAGCTGCTGGACGCCGAGCAGGCTCGAATGTACGCCGACAACTTCACACGCGCCTATTATCGCGAAGAACGGCCATTCGTATGGATTACCCGCCGAGGGATAGACCACAGAGCAGACACGCTCCTGCGATGGATAGAGAATGCCAGGGAGCAAGGAATGAGCCCCAGTTGCTTTCATGCAAAGGAGATAGCCGAGAACCTGCAGGACCTGCGTCATCTGGACTTCACGAAGAAGGATGTGAATCAAGTGATGGCAACCCTCGAGTACAGGCTGACTCAGGCCTATCTGCGCTATACGGCAGGACAGCGATACGGATACACGAACCCCCACCATTTCATGAACCGCCTGCTGGTGGAAGAGGTTCGGGGCGACAAGAGCATATACCGCCAGCTCTACGACAAGGACACGCCCACGGCAAGCGACAGCTTCTATCACGTCGCCCTAACCCGCCTACACGAAGGAAAAGTGGGAGAATTCCTGCGTGAAGTGCAACCCTCAGACTCGCTCTACAAACAGCTGCAGCAAGAATACTTGCGCACAGAGCACGCAGACTCCGCACGGGCACGTCTGGCGCGCATCAACATGGAGCGTGCCCGCTGGCGCTCCCCCCAGCCTCACGGCAAATACGTGTGGGTGAATCTGGCTGCCTTTCAGCTGACAGCGGTGGATGAAGGACGCGACACCTCGTTCACCATGAAGGTTTGTGGCGGCAACCAGACCCACAAGACACCCTTGCTGAGCAGCGCCATCAGATTGGTGGAGCTGAACCCCTATTGGATCATTCCCACCTCCATCGTCAGGAAAGAGATCATACCGCGCCACACAGGCGACATCGACTACTTCAGCCGCAACCGTTACCGCGTAATCGAAAAGGAAAGCGGCGAGGAGGTTTCCCCTGAGTTCCTGACGGGAGACGAGCTGACAAGCGGCAGATACACCATACGGCAGGACAACGGAGCAGGCAATTCCCTGGGAAGGATGATTTTCCGCTTCCCCAACAATTTCTCAGTCTTCCTCCACGACACGAACAATCGTGGTGCCTTCAATCGCGAGATACGGGCCGCCAGCCACGGTTGTATCCGCCTGGAACGCCCCCTGGATTTAGCCGTATTCCTCATGGACAAGCCCGACAGTATCATTATCGACAAGATGCGCATGGCCATCGACAAGTCTCCCCTGACACAATGGGGCAAGAGATATTTGGCAGAGAACCCCGACCACCAGCGCCTTGGCTCATACACCTACAAACCCACTATCCCCGTCTTTATCGACTACTACACCCTCTATCCCAACCTAAAGGGAGAACTCCAGGAACATCCCGACGTCTACCATTACGACGAGGAAATGGAGAAACTGCTGGAAATCGGGAAGTAGAAGGCGGATTTCAACCGGCCCAACACATCCGTCTCAACTCCTTAACTCTTTTAACTCCCGAAAAAACATATCGAAAGCTATGCCATCGGAGTGTGCAACGAGCTGCGCCAGGCGCTCAATGGCCTTGTAGAGAAGTAAAGTAGACAGGACGATGTGTGACAGTTACAATTGTGACAATTAATTTCTGGGGTTCTCTCAATCTTGCTAATAATATATAAGTTACTGATATATATATAGTTATATATAATATTAGAGCCAGAGAGGGCAAAAGAAAGAATACTGTAACAACTGTAACTGTAACGGGCAGGCTAGTATCAATTCATCTAAAAAGCAATAAATCAATGAGATACGACATCAGCAAGCGACTGCTCCCGCTATGCCAAACCTCGGAAAAGGGACAAAATGCATCAAATTCCTGCTCTCAAAGGCGTCAAAAGACATGCTGGAACCCCTCTTTCCGATGCTTTTCCCCCACTTGGCGCACATGTGAGCGACGCAGAATTTCAGCATCCGGACACACTTGGAAGGAGGTATGTGGCCTTTGGCCAACATCGTAGCCGATTCGGGGGGTAACAAGGGACAATTGTCACTACTCATGGAGGCCATCTGCCGCGATTCACCCATTTCTTCTAGAGGTGCTAGTGGCCCTCGTGTGACTGGGAGGGGTATAAAAAAGCGAATCAACGCTCGCCGTTGGGCTTGCGTTGATTTCCTTTATGATTGTTTCTTCTGTCCGAACCATCTTTCCCTCGGTTGAACCGCCTCAGCATTTGCCGGTGGAAGTCATCCTCGGCCAGCATCGCCTGGTATACTTTCCTGGGACTGATGGCCTTGCACATCTTCTTATAATAGTCCTTCTCCAGTTCCGCAATCTCAGCATTCAGGTCCTTTATCTCCAGGATTGTGCTAAAGTATTCTTTGTCGGGAGCATTGGGGGCAGGACGGTTCTTCTTCAGTTTGAACATCTTCTGCTGCAATTCATGCTGCTTGTCCTTCATCTCATGATAGATGGAGAAGAATTTCTGAGACTCTTGGGCAGAGAATCCAGCCTGACGGCTGATGTGCCCTTCCAGCCGAGCACGGAATTCCTCGGGATTGAACTTCGAGCGGTCTCCCTGGCCTCCATGCTGTCCCTGAGCCCAAACGCCCAGGCTCATAGCGAGAGCCACAGCGAGCACGAGCAGGTGCTGGCATTTTCCTTTCATCTTCATTCCTTTTTTTCTTTGTTTCACTTCTTTCAATCTGCTTCAGTCAAATAGGTGGCTATCTCCAGATTGTTGATCATGGAGTAGTTCAGAGCATCCTCGATGTACTCCTCGTCCGTAACATCCTGACCGACTAATGCGGATGGGCCTGCAGGTGAGTCATACATCCTGAAGGTGGCCAGACCAACACACCCAACCACGATGGCAGCAACAGACCACTTCAACCACAGATTCGATTTTCTGCGCTTACGGGGCAGGCGAAGCATCACCTTCTCGGGCAGCGTATCAAAGTAACCCTCTGGAACCCGAAAGGGATTCTCGCGTCCACAGCGCTCCAATAATACTTTCTCTTCGTTCGTTGTCATTTTCTTTCTGCTTTATTCGTTTGATACAAAACATGCAGGAAGGTTTAATCCTGACGTTCAAAAAATTCTGTTATTTTCTTCACGGCATGATGATACGATGCCTTCAGGGCACCTATGCTGGTGCCCAAAGCCTCGCTCATGTCCTCGTATTTCATCTCCTGGAAGTACTTCATGTTGAAGACGACACGTTGCTTGGCAGGCAGCTTGCTGATAGCCTCCTGGAGCTGCAGCTGGGTCTTGTCGCCATCGAAGTAAGGGTCGCCCTGGAGGGTCAGGACGACAGAACTCTCGGCATCGTCCAGACTCGCGTTCTGACGGCTCCGCTGCATGTGGTTCAGCGCCTCGTTGATGGCTATGCGGCTAAGCCAGGTATATATGCGTGACTCGCCCCGGAAGTCTTCCAGATTGACCCAGGCCTTGATGAACGTGTTCTGCAGGACATCATCGCTGTCGTCATGCTTGAGCACGATACGGCGGATCTGCCAATAGAGCGGCTCCTGGTATTCGCGGACCAAGAGCGTGAAGGCCTGTTCACGGGTCTTCTCGTTCTGCAGTTGGCGTATGAGATCCGGTTCGTTTATCATCACGGGGTTCCTCTGTCTATCCTTGCTCCAAGCTCTTGGCCTCATTCCAGAGCACATCCATCTGGGCAAGGGTCATGTCCTTGATGCGCAATCCTTGCTCCTTGGCCTTCTGCTCCACATAATTGAATCGGCGGATGAACTTCTGGTTGGTGTATTCCAGGGCATTATCGGGGTTGATGTGATAGAGACGGCCTGCATTTATCAGCGAGAACAGGAAATCGCCGTACTCCTCGTCCTGCCGCTTCTGGTTGCCCTCTTTCCTCAGCTCCGCCTTCAGCTCGTCCAGTTCCTCCTGCACCTTGTCCCAGACGTCCTCTGGCTTGTCCCAGTCAAAGCCCACGTTACGGGCCTTTTCCTGGATACGGTAAGCCTTGATCAGGGAGGGCAAGGCATCAGGCACGCCTCCGAGGACGGACTTGTTGCCATCCTTTTCGGTCTGCTTGATTTGCTCCCAACTCTTGAGTACCTCACCCGCCGTATTGGCGACAGCATCCCCATAGACATGCGGATGACGGTATATCAGCTTGTCGCACAGCTTGTTGCAAACGTCGGCAATATCGAAGTCACCCTTCTCGCTTCCTATCTTGGCATAAAAGACCACATGCAGGAGCACGTCACCCAGCTCCTTGCAGATGTTCTCGTTGTCGTTCTTGAGCAGAGCGTCACACAGCTCAAACGTCTCCTCTATCGTGTTGGGACGCAGGCTTTCGTTGGTCTGCTTGCGGTCCCACGGACATTTCTCCCTCAAGTCGTCCATCACATCCAACAGACGACCGAATGCCTCCAGTTTTTCTTCTTTTGTATGCATAAGCGTAAAATCCACCTTACAAAAGTACAAAGAAATCTGCAATTCCCTCTCGCGGAGTGAGATTTTTTTTGTACTTTTGTACCCAATTAAAAATAAATAAGGAAAGATATGGAACTTGCAACCAAATATGATCCCTCGGAAGTTGAGGGCAAATGGTACCAGTATTGGATAGACAACAAGCTTTTCAGCTCGAAACCCGATGGACGTGAGCCTTACACCATCGTGATTCCTCCACCAAACGTGACTGGAGTGCTGCACATGGGCCACATGCTCAACAATACCATCCAGGACATTCTCATCCGAAAGGCCCGCATCGATGGCAAGAATGCCTGCTGGGTGCCTGGAACCGACCACGCTTCTATTGCGACGGAGGCCAAGGTGGTGAACCGTCTGGCAGAACAAGGCATCAAGAAGCGCGACTTGACACGTGAAGAGTTCCTCAAGCACGCGTGGGCTTGGAAGGACGAACACGGAGGCATCATCCTGAAGCAGTTGCGCCGCCTGGGAGCCAGCTGCGACTGGGACCGCACAGCTTTCACGATGGACGAGATACGCAGCGAGAGCGTGCTGAAAGTCTTTGTGGACCTCTACAGGAAGGGACTCATCTATCGCGGTCTTCGAATGGTCAACTGGGATCCCAAGGCTCAGACCGTGCTCTCCACAGAAGAAGTCATCTACCGCGACGAGAAGTCCAAACTCTACTACCTGCGCTACTATGTGGCAGATGCCGAGACGAATCCCGTGAAACCTACGGGCGAGGAAGGCGAGGTCCTGCATCAGGACGAGAACGGACGCTACTATGCCGTGGTGGCCACTACCCGACCTGAGACCATCATGGGCGATACTGCCATGTGTGTCAATCCCAAGGACCCCAAGAACCAATGGCTGCGCGGTCACAAGGTGATTGTGCCTCTGGTGAATCGCGTCATCCCTGTCATCGAAGACCGCTACGTGGACATCGAGTTTGGTACGGGTTGCCTGAAAGTCACCCCTGCCCACGATGTGAACGACTACCAATTGGGTAAGACCCACAATCTCGAGACCATCGACATCTTCAATCCCGACGGAACCATCTCCGAGCAGAGCCCGCTTTATGTGGGTATGGATCGCATGGAGGTGCGCAAGCAGATTGTCGTCGACCTGAAAGCCGCAGGGCTGATGGAGAAGATCGAGGACTACGAGAATAAGGTCGGTTATAGCGAGCGCAACCAAGATACTGCCGTAGAGCCTCGACTCTGCAAACAATGGTTCCTCTCGATGAAACACTTTGCCGACATCGCCCTGCCACCTGTGCTCGAAGGAAAGATCAGGTTCTACCCCACCAAATACGTCAACACCTACCGCAACTGGATGGAGAACATTCAGGACTGGTGCATCAGCCGTCAGCTCTGGTGGGGACATCGTATTCCTGCCTATTTCCTGCCGACCGCCGAGGAGGAGGAAGAGAAGTACGTAGTGGCACTCACAGCCGAGGAGGCTTTGGAAGAGGCCAAGAAGATTCCTGGCTACGAGAACATCACCATCGACCAGCTCAAGCACGATGAGGACGCACTCGACACCTGGTTCTCCAGTTGGCTCTGGCCCATCTCTCTCTTCGACGGAATCAACAATCCTGGCAACGAGGAGATCAACTATTACTATCCTACTGTCGACCTTGTCACGGCACCCGACATCATCTTCTTCTGGGTGGCACGCATGATTATGGCCGGCGAGGAATACATGAAGGATGTACCCTTCCGAAACGTCTATTTCACGGGAGTAGTACGCGACGAGCTGGGACGCAAGATGTCGAAGAGTCTTGGCAATTCGCCCGACCCCATCGGTCTGATCGAGAAATACGGAGCCGACGGAGTACGCATGGGTATGCTGCTGGCGGCTCCCGCAGGCAACGATATCCTTTTCAAGGAGGACCTCTGCCAGCAAGGCGCGGCCTTCTGCAACAAGATCTGGAATGCCTTCCGTCTGGTCAAGGGATGGGAAGTTGCTGACATCGAGCAGCCTCAAAGCAACCAGAAGGCTATCGCATGGATGCAAGCCAAGATCCGTACTGAGGTCGCAGAAATCAACGATCTCTACAGCAAATATCGACTCAACGAGGCGCTGATGGCGGTCTTCAAGCTCTTTACCGACGAATTCAGCGGTTGGTACCTGGAGATGATCAAACCTGCTTATCAGGCTCCTATCGACCAGGAAACCCTGAAGGCCACTCTGGACATCTTCGAGGACCTGATGAAGATCATCCACCCCTTCATGCCCTTCATCACGGAGGAGCTTTACCAGCACATCGCAGAGCGCAAGGAGGGACAAAGCATCATGGTGGACACCCTGAAAGTGGAGGCTCCCACCCAGGAGGATACCCAGTTGCTGGAGCAGGTCGAGCAGGCTAAGCAGGTCATTAGTGGAGTACGTGCCGTTCGACAGAGCAAGAACATCTCCCCCCGCGAACCTTTGGAACTGGAAGTTGTGGTGAGTGGAGACGAAGACTACCGCGTCACTCGTTGTCCCGCATTAGGCGCCGTCATCAGGAAATTGGCAGGTCTGAGCGACATCCGCTACGTGCAGCAGAAGGGGGATGGAAGTTCAGCCTTCCTCATCGGAACTGATGAGTACGCAGTTCCTCTGGGCAACCTGATTGATGCTGAGGCTGAAATCGAGAAAGCTGAAACGGAAATCAAGCGTCTGCAAGGCTTCCTGGCAGGCATCGAGAAGAAACTCTCCAACGAACGTTTCGTGCAGAATGCTCCTGCCCAGGTAGTTGAACTGGAACGAAAGAAACAAGCTGACGCCCAAAGCAAGATTGCTGCCCTCGAGGAAACCATCAGCAAACTGAAGAAATAAACCGACAAAAAGAGATCGGAAGAATCATAACAACATTACCTTATTTTTTTCACCACACATGAAAAGAAACTTTTTTATAGCATGCGCCCTACTCCTCTGTTGCGCCATCCCCATGCAGATGGCGGGAAAGGGTAAAGTGAAGTTCAGCGCCCAAGAAAAGGTTGAGTTGAACCAGATGATAGAAAAAGCACTCGGCAACGCCCGCAACCAAGCGCTGCTGATGGCCCGCGAATTGGAGAATCAGGAAGGACGACTCCCCAAGAATGTGGACAAGAACGGCAAGTTCAATACCTCCGACTGCTTCTGGTGGTGCAGCGGATTCTTTCCTGGCATCCTGTGGATGCTGAGCGAGGATCAGCCCCAAAACAAGCAGCTGCGCCAATATGCAGAACTCTTCACCCAGCGAGTAGAGCCCGTTCGAAACGAGAAGCATTCGCATGATGTGGGTTTCATGCTCAACTGCAGCTTCGGACACGCCTACCGCATCACAGGCGACAAGGCCTATCTGCCCGTTCTGAGCGATGGTGCTCGCAATTTGGCAGCCCGCTTTATCCCTAAAGCCGGCGTGACACGCTCCTGGGAACCCAACAAGAAATGGAAGAACCCCGTCATCATCGACAACATGATGAACATGGAGTTGCTGGAACTGATAGGCAAGATGGAAAAGAACCAGCGCTATCTGGACATCGCAGAATCCCATGCCAGGACCACTATGAAGAATCATTACCGCGAGGACTACTCTACGTTCCATGTGGTGGATTACGACGATCAGACAGGTGAAGTCCTGCATCGCCAAACGGCTCAAGGATACGCCGACAACAGCGCCTGGGCACGCGGCCAGATGTGGGGACTCTACGGCTACTCGATGATGTACAGGGAGACAGGCGACAAGACCTATCTGAAGCAGGCTCAGCAGGTGGCAAAATACCTGACAGGACGCAGCAACTGGCCTGAGGACATGGTGCCCTACTGGGATTTCGATTGTCCGGACATACCCAACACCGTGCGCGACGCCTCCTCTGCCGCCATCATGGCCTCTGCTCTGATAGAGCTCTCCACATTTGACAAGAAAAGCAACGCAAAACGTTGGATGGAAACAGCCATCAAGCAGCTGAAGTCGCTCGCCAGTCCTGCCTACACGGCTCCCGCTGGTACCCATCACGGTTTCATCCTGCTCCACAGCACAGGCAGTTTCCCCGCCAATTCCGAGGTTGACATTCCCCTGACCTATGCGGATTACTACTACGTGGAAGCCTTGTTGCGTCTGAAGAAACTGCTGAACAATTAAGCTCTCCAGCTTCTATTCCAGGAACAAGAAATCCCCTGATTCCGGGACAAAAAAGACGACGTGTTGAAACCTCAATCGCAACACGTCGTCTTTTGCATTTCAACACGTTGAGTTTCGCCTTTCAACGTGTTGTCTTTTTCCGCCCTATCTCACAACCTTCCGAACGTTTTTACCCTGTTTGACAATCAACACACCATGGGCAGGTATGTCCCACAGGTTGAATTGGCTGGTTGGAACTATATAAACCAAGCGACCAGAAGTATTGTAGACACGAGTGAAAATGTCAGAAGACATATCTCCTGCTGCATTATCAGGATGTACATCATGAATGCTGGTCAGGATAGGCACCTGAGTTTTCTCTTCAGAAATAACGCAAGTGGCAGGGTCACCAGTATAGGTGATATCATAAGCCAGTTCTCCACCATGGCAAAGAATGCTATGCCAAGTGCCTTCGCGGTCATCCTTAGTTCCAAAACTCATGCGATAGGTATGCCCTGGTTTCAGACCTTTTTCACCATCGATAAAGTAGTAGAAATAGAATTCCTTATATTCAGCGCTGCTGCCCGCATAACCATAACCAGCAGGTATCGTGTCACGATCCTGCAGATCAGGCTCTATAACCCAGTCGGCTCCTTCTGTAAGGTCCTGAGCAAAGAGGCCGAAAACACCTCTGAACTCCGATGAGTTGAGATTGATAAACCCATACGGAATATCGCAGTAGAGCGTTATGTGTTCCACCTCGTCATCATCCTTCTCAGTTCCGAAACGGAAAGTAAAAGGGTCTCCAGTATAAGCATAGATACGTCCCTCGATATGGTCCGTGGGCAGAGGCTGCGGACGAATTCCATAGACAACACTCATGGAACGGTCGAATAGATTCTCTTCGCCATTCGCCTTCGGGTTAAGGTTTGTGATTGCATAGAAACCGTCTGCTGTACCTCGCCAGCCCCAGTTGACATAGACGAGACCATCTTCGTCGATGCCGCTGAAGACAAAGGCATGGCCACCCGACGAAGCGTCTGAGGCTGCGTAATAAACAGGACTGCGTTTTCCCAATTCATCGTAGATAATCTGAGCCCAAAGGTCAGGATCGCAAAGATAGTCGTACTGGAGATACTTCACGCTCTCCTCTGGATAGCCGAAGACGGTGGTCAGCGCCACACCAGTCATATAACTCACAGCACCGCTTCCGTCCTTAGAATAGTCCATATAGGTAGCATAGCCGCAGTCGCGCAACAGTTCGTCAACGTTGTCACCCCAGCGTCCGAACGACTTATAAGTGTCCTTATAAGGCCAAGTGTAGGTCGTGCTAACATCTTCGGTCTTACGCTCAGTCTTCTCTTGTGTACCTCGCTTTGTCGTGATGTAATACGTACCTGTGAAAGAAGCAGAAGCTGGCCACTGGCAATAGTTCATGCATTGTGCCAAAGCAGTAGCCACACATCCTGAAGGCCAATTGTTGGGCGTCTTGCGGTCGTAAGGAAATTCCTGACTCCATTGGGTCGTGACAAAGTTCTCTACTGGCGTATAAGTAGCAATCGCGCGGCGCGGAGCATGCCTAATACCTCTTTGTTCTGCTGCTTCAAGTTCACGACTCACCTCGTCGAGATACCATTTTAAGCCACTGGGAATATTATCGGCATCGAAATGTCCAGCGCCATAACCTATCACAGGTTCCATTTTGTCACTTTTAGCCACGATGACAAAACCGTTGCCGCTCTCAGGCGTAAAAACAGAAAAAGCTTTCTCGTTGCTGACACACAGAAGTTCCATCTGAGACTTTGTCCCACCCAGCATGCCCTTCACTTCCCTAGTGTTGGAAAGCTTAGCTGCAGCAATGGCACGCATGGCTGCTTCTGAACGTTCAGCAGCATTCGCTGAGAAAGTCAATACCAGCAAAGCTATTATAAATATGGCTTTCTTCATATACAAAAAACATATAATTGTGTTTGAACAAGTAAGTTGCACCGCTTCCTGATGGACAACGGTACAACTTACCATTCATTTGTTTAGATTGAGCACAAAGCCCAAAATCCTATTATTTCAGCTCGTTGGAAAAGGCAACAGAAACCTTGCTGGTTTGCTTTGCTTGGTTAGCCTTAATCTTCTCCCAGTCCTTCTGAGCCTTGTTGTAGCGCAGGAAGTTCTGGTTACCACGCCACTTGGGATCGAACTTCTTGACAGAAGCACCACCCTCGGTAATCTCAAAGAACTCTTCGTACTGTCCGAAGCTACCTGCACTTACGAAATATACAGGGAAGAAGTGGAAGGTCTTCGTGGCTGGATCGTAGTAAGACTTCTTTTCAGCATATCTTTCATCGTAGGTAGCACCTTCTACGATGTACATAGCGCCATAATCAGGATAATCGTAATTGATGGACTGATATGCTACTGCACAATCGTTGGTAGTGCGGTTCCAAGTGAACTGGAAGTCGGTACCCATGAGCCAGTCTGTAATCTTGCACATCTCGGGTTTATCCTCGCGATAGTACATCTTATAACCAGGATCTGGTTCGGGATTTCCTTCTTCGTTTTCAGCAAATGCTACATAGTAATAAGTACCTGTTGCATATTCTACCCATATGACATTGTTCAATGTCTGAGGACCGTTGCCAAGAATATTCGGTATATCCTCATCTTCCTCTTCATCATAATTAATATTGAGGAAGAAGGCGTTAATCGTAATCTCCTTGATGTCATCACCATCCCATACAATAGACGAACCTTCGGATTCAATGTAAGCATAGATGTCCTTGCCAGTTGTAGGATCTGTGAGACCAGTTGCCTGATAGTAGTAGTCCTCAAAATCTTCGTCATCAGGAATATAGACCTTCTTTTTCTTGACAAAGAAAACAATATCATTGTCCTCAGCATAAGCGTCCTTGATGCGATAAGGCACACCATAGGTAGCCATGAAGACAGAGTCGCACTTGTCCTCGTTGGTGGTACAGGTTGCCTTCTGCAACATAACGTTGTTCACCTCGCCAGTAAGGGTGTTGGTGAAATCGAATGTCTTCACGTCGCTCCACTCAAAATCATCCTCAAATACAGCCTCATAATCGATATGTACACCAGGGAAGGTGATGACAACCATACCTGCATTCTGAGTGTAGTTCCAACCGCCGATGCCGTTCATATAGTAGAACGGAGCAATCTGAATCTGTTTTGGCAGACCATTTTCTTGGTATCCCAGTACTTTGTTAAAGCTCCAATTGCTCTCTGCTTTTGTGCTACTGAAACCGTAAGGATGACAGATTAGAATATCTGCCCCATAGGTAGGATGAGCGTAGCCTGTATTGAGATCATCTTCAAAACCAACGAGACCAGTTTTTGTAACAGTAGTGCTACCCAACACATCACCAGGACGGAGAACAGATACGTATGCCTGCTTGGTCTGGTTGCCATCTTGACTCTTACCTGCCTTTGCAGCAATATCATCGAAGAGGTTATCAAAACGGAACTTGAAATTGTCATCGTCGCGAACATAAACATCAAATTCTCCCGTATTGCCTCCGAAGAAGCCGACCTCAGTAATATAGCCTTTACCAACAAAGTTCCACTTAACGCGGATAATGTCGAGGGTATAGACAATACCCTTGGAGTAGGACGATACAAGGTTGGGATCCTCGCTGCTCAACTGCAAGGTGTAGTTCTTACCAATCTCTGTTTTGGGGAAATTGACGGTAATGTAAGCCAGACTGTCACCATCGGCGAATTTTGCAGGACCAAAGGTGAAGGCATCGTCCGTGTTTATAGTAGCAGTCAGCGTGGCGTCCAAAGCACCAGCAGTATTACGGCGATAAACGGGAATCTTCACCGTTGTCTCGTCCGTAGGAGCAAGCTCATAGGATTCGCCCGACTTCTCAAAATAGATATTGGCATAGTTGTCCGCAGCGTCCCACTTGCCAACCGTAATGTCATCATCTTCCTTACAAGCGACAAAGACAGAAAGTCCAGCCAGCAGGAAGAACAGACCTTTCATATATTTTTTCATAATCTTAATACTTTAATGTTGTTTAAATTAACTTACCAAGCAAATAAAGGAGTGGTGTTGTCTGTAGGAGCCACTGGTGTTGGATTCTGCGTACAAGCGTAATTGTAGTTAGTCTCAGTCTGTACGATACAGAGGTTCATCCAATTAGAATAGAACTGACCTTCAGTCTGGTTCTCAAAGTTCCAGCGGTATCCATCAAGGTGGTTGGTGTTGGTATAGTTGCGAATGATACCCTTGTTGAGACGCTTAACGTCAAAGGTAGCAAAACCTTCACCCCAAAGCTCTACACGGCGCTGCCACCAGATTTCGTTCTGGAAGGCACTGGTACTAGCATTACCATAAGCCTCATTATGGCTTCCAAAAGAATAGGAAGCGTCACGTGTTTTTCCAAAAGCCTCGAGCAGCTGAATACCACGACTCTGGTCCTGCATTCCAGCAGCCTCAGCCTCGATAAGCTTCATTTCTTCTACGCGCATGAGGGGCACAGAAACTACCCAAGCAGTATACTTAACGTCATACTTGCCAGCTTGAGGACGGAACTTGAATTCCATACCACCAACACCTGTCTGAGCAGAAGAAGCAGAGTTCTGGATCTGCTTAGCATGACTAGTGTATGCACCAAGCGCCTCCGCCTGAGCGTCTTCGTCCATATCATCGAGAGCGAAGTCAACGAAGATGTTCTTGCGGAAATCTGTAGCAGGAATGGTCTCATAAAGGTGACGGTCGATGAACATTGGACCGCCATAGTTGGCTGCATAACCGCAGTCGAAGCCGTTCTCCATAATCATGATGCTACCCCAGCTGGAGTCACCATCATTGTCCTTAATGTTGGGATCAGTATCCTTGAATACCACACCGAACATCCAAGAGCTGTTGGGCTTATTGAAACCGTTGTCACGGCTGAGATATTCATCCTTTGACATCATCGTGTAGCCTTCCTGAGCCTGCTTAGCATACTTTTCAGCGTTAGCCCAGTCCTGAATCTCGAGGTAAGCACGAGCTTTCAGACCATATACAACAGACACGTCGGGCGTGTAGACATCCTTGCGCTCGTAATCAGCCAACAAAGTCTCAGCTTCGTCGAGGTCGGCGATAATCTGAGCGTAGATATCGCTGAATTTGGCGCGGGGGTTTGATGTCTGAATTTCTGAGTCATCAAGTACAAGAGGAACGGTCTCTGCTTCATGATTGACAATATAAGGAGCAGATGCATACATACGAGCAACATCCTGATAGAACATAGCGCGCAAAGCATAGGCAATACCTGCTCCAGAGGCACGATCTTCTTTGGGATCGGTCTTATAAAGGGCAATCACTTTATTGCAGCTGTCAATCCACTTGAAATAATAGGTCCAAGGTACCTGGCATCTTGCATAAAGGGGAGCAAGAGCTACGGAGCACTCATACCATGTAGAGAACCAGTTGTTGGTACCTGCGGGAACCATGTCCATTCCCATTACATCGCGCTCTAAGAAGAAAGCGGGATAACCAAAATCGTAGGGGTGGTTGTCGGAGCCGCTGTATGTGAACTGACCAACGAGACTGGAGGTCAGACCTGCAACAGAGCTTTCATAGAACTTGGTAGCACGTGAAGCCTGAGCCTCAGTGACCGTGCTTGTCTGAGGTTCAACCTCTTCAATACAACTTGTCAGCAAAGGCGTGGTTAATGCGACAGTTGCAAGAACTAAAAATATCTTTTTCATATCTGTATTATCTTAATTATATGATTATATTAGAACGTAACTTGCACACCGCCAGAAACTGTACGTACAGGAGAGTAAACATTGGTGTTAGCTGTAGCACCGAACGAATAGCGGGGATCGAAGCCCTTGCGGACACTCCAGAAGCAGAGGTTCTGTCCCTGGACATATAAACGCAGCTTGCTGATCTGCAACTTGCGTGTCAGCTCCTTAGGCACGGTATAACCAAAAGTGAAGCTCTGGAAGTTCAGGTACCGAGCGTTGGTAAGGAAGCGGGTTGAGCTTGAAGCAGTATATTGATCATTATACTGGAAGCGTGGCAAATCGGTGTTAGTGTTGGTGGGTGTCCATGAGTTGAAGATGTCCTTGTGCCATGTACGTGCAGAAACAGTATTACCAGATTCAGGACCCATCAATGACTGATAGGTGCTGTCGAATACTTTACCACCAAGCTGGAAGTCGAAGTTTGCACTGAAGTCGAAGTCATAAAGTTTCAAAGTAGTATTGAAACCACCGTTGAGCTTCGGCAGGGTACTGCCCATAGCATAACGGCTGGCTAAGCTGTAATCAGTGGTTGTGCCAGAATGCTTCTTACCAGGCTTAGAGGTGTTCATTGTCTGTGTTCCATCATCGTTCGTGGTCATGAGGTCTTCGTCGTACCAGTACAGTTCTTGACCCTTCTCGTTGATACCAGCATATTCTACGATGAAAGCATTGAGCATGTCGCCACCTTCTTCATACCAGCAATAGAAATCGGTATAATTCTCGCGTGCACCAAAACCACCATTCTCCTTAATCTTGCTCTCAGGCAACTTGAGGATCTTACCCTTGTTGTGGGCAACGTTCAGACCAAGGTTCCAAACAATATTCTTCGTGCGAACGATGTCACCGTTGAGACTAAGTTCTATACCACGATTGCGGATGTCACCAATATTGGAATAGTATCCACGTGTACCATAGCTCTCAGGAATGTTGAGCCAGAAGAGCAAGTCGGAAGTCTTCTTGTTGTAGAAGTCAATTTCACCAGTCAAGCGACCATGCCATAAACTCCATTCCAAACCAAGATTCATATTGGTAGTGGTCTCCCATGTAATCTCCTTATTACCAAGACGAGCGAATGAAGGAACGATATCGTTACCATCACGACTGAGGGAGTAAAGGTTTGTATAGTACCAACTACCAATACCGTCGTTACCCTGCTGACCGACAGAGAACTTAAGTTTCAATTGGTCAACCCAACTTGCATTAAGATCCTGGAAGAATTTTTCCTTGTTGATGAGCCAAGCAGCACCACCACTCCAGAAGTTACCCCAACGGTGATCCTTGTCGAAGTAAGAGGAAGCGTCGCGGCGGAAGGCACCAGACACGAAATAACGCTCAGCATAATTGTAAAGAGCATTGGCGAACCAACCTTCACGATTGAACTCAGAAGTGTAAGAATGTGAATCGAAACGGTCGCCAAAAGCATTGACCTCGAGAATTTCGGTAGAGAAACCGTTGCGAGCATCTGCCTCCAAGTACTTAGCACGGGTCTTGTTCCACTCGTGACCAAGGGTAACGCTGACATCGTGCAAATCGAAAGTCTTGTGGAAGTTCAATGTCTGGATGTAGTCCTGACGGAAGTTGTTGCTCTGATACTTGATAAGGTTGCCATTGTCAGCAGCATTGGGACCCTCGAAGGGGTTCTCGTAATGCGTGTAATTTGTCAAACCAAGGTTAATGTTGTTGGTTGAATTAAAGCGCAACCAATCAGTGAACTGGATATCAGCTGTATAAGTCTGGTTCAACTGATGACCTTCCACGGTGTGAGTGTTGTAACGGTTGGAACCAAGAGGGTTACTTGTGCTCATGAAACCACGAGTAGGAGTGCCAACATAGTTGGTAGCTGGTACACCGTAGTCATACTGTTCATGACCATATTTGTCCTTGCGGATAACGGGATTCCCATTTTCATCCAACACACGTACATATATAGGATAGATAGGAGCAATATAAGTAGTGAGATACATCAAGTTAGTAGCACCCCAGCTGGTATCCATGTTAGGATTGCTGTCGGTATTGCTGTGAGTATAACCTACGTTGGCACCTACCTTCAACCACTTCCTAGCTTGATAGTCAGCCTTCATGCGAGTGTTGAAGCGTTCGTAACCAGAGTATTCGATGATACCGTCTTCCTTCAGGTAACCAGCACTAGTAAAGAAGGAACTATTGGAAGATCCAGCACTGACACTGACATTGTATTCCTGACGGAGGGCTGAGCTATAAGCAGCGTCAGTCCAGTCATCTGGCATAAGGAAATAAGTTTCACCGTTTTTGGCAGTGTAACTGCGACCCAGCTTAGCATTGGGGTTAAGCTTACCATTACGGCCAACGAGGAACTGACCCTCGGGCACATCGTATACGTTGTAGCCCAGACGGCTAAGGGTGGCGTTGTTGGCAGCTGCGTTGGCGGCTGCAGACGTCATGCCCTGAGATGTAAGGTAATAGTTGTTCATCATGCTGTAGTAAGCCTCGTAGTACTGGCCAGGATCTTGAATGGTCTCGTAATCCTGCACGGCGCGGGTATTTGCGCCCCACTTCATATCAACATTGATAACGGCTTCGGGGGTACGGCCTTTCTTCGTGGTAACGAGAATGACACCAGCAGCACCAGCAGCACCATACAATGCAGCAGAAGCTGCGTCCTTCAAGACAGTCACACTCTCGATATCATCAGAGTTGATGTTCGTCAGACTAGCATAATAGGGTGCACCATCGACGATAATAAGGGGTTCCACATCTGAATACAAAGAGGTGATACCACGGATGAACATGTTACCTGCACCTGCACCAGGTGCACCACTCTGACCTGTCATCTGTAGACCTGGTACTTCACCGACAAGAGCGTTTGCCACGTTAGCAGTTGTCTTCTTCTTCAAGTCCTCAGAATTAATAACAGTGGCAGAACCTGTGAAAGATTCCTTAGTCTGCTGACCAAAGGCCACAACCATCACCTCATTCATATCCTGAGCATTAGGAGTAAGGGTGATTGCCATGTGAGGCTTGATGTATGCCTTCACGGTGTTCATACCCATAAAGCTTACTGAAATCATTTCAGCATCCTTGGGGAGATTCCTTAAGGTGAACTTACCATTAATATCGGTCAAAGTACCAATCGTCGTACCATCGACCTTAACAGAAGCACCAACTAAAGGTTCACCTGTCTCACTATCAATGACAGTACCTGTCACAGGCTGAGACTGGGCGAATGCCATGCTTGCTGACATCAACAGACAAGCAAAGAACAATAGAAATTTTTTACCCATGTTGTTTTTGTTAATTGTTAGTTAATAATAAAAATATTTTATTTAATTGCTTTTTAATTGCTTTTTACCTTGATGAATTTATCTCCATATTGATATGCCTAATCAACCTTTCAAGGTGCAAAATTAATAAATTTTATCAAAACAGCACACGAATAAGGATAAAATTTCACTTATTTTGGATAAAACTGTATAGAAAAGCAAAAAACAAGTGCAAAAAGATTCCAAAATGAAACTTTCTTGCACTCGTGAGAAGAAAAATTGAAATTATCAAGGAATGTTAAAAAGACATCCCCTGCCTCATCTTAATCCAAATATTCCACTTCCATATCGTTGGTCCATTCGTCATAATAAACATTTCCCTTTGCCCATTCTACCTCACCGCGCTGGAAATCGACGGTATCACTACAAGGATATTTCTTTTTGGGAGAAAGGGGCATACCGTAATCTGAATTGACAATCAGACGCCATGAATCGATGCCGCCGAAATAGAACATACGTTCTGCCTCATTACGTCCATAAGGAGTTATACCATAAGATTGGTCTACAGGAACCCAACCAATACCTTCGAAATAGACTTCTGCCCAGTCATGCATGTTTTCTGCCCATGGATGAACCTGAAATCCGCTTTGCCAACGGGCAGGAATACCAGCAATACGACACAAAGTAATGAAAAGAAGAACCACTTGTCCACAATCGCCATGACGATTCTGTAGCACATACATAGGGATGTTCTCGATAGTGCTATAATTGCGGGCAGATGCCCAAGGATAGTTTGCATCAATGTAGAGCCAGATATTGCGGGCCTTCTCTACGGGATTTAGCAAACCTGCAGTCAGACTATCAGAAAGAGCACGCAACTGGGGTGTGAACACGACATGCTTCTCACGCTCTGCTGTATATTTCCTGTAGATTGAGGATTTCTTATCATAAGGTTCAGCATTCGAGAGATCAAACTTGGCCCCATGAGTAGTGAATTCGAACACTTCCTGAAAGACTGTCGGTTGACCAGCGACAGCCTTCTGTTCCATATAAAGAGTACTGTGGACACATTTTGGGTCAGAAAACTGGTACTTTTGCTGGCTGGCAGAAATCAGCTCCACATCTGTCTGACGAGTTTGATCCTGACGAGGATAAGGCAGCCAACAGCGAATCCGCTCGCCAGCAGGGACCGCATCCGCATTTACGGTCAGCGTGTAGGTAACGCGTATCCGGCGAGCCTGAGCGATGTGCAGACGATTCCAAGGAGCATCACGAAGAATCTGAGGTATGTTTTTCATACAGGCTATCTGCTCGTCGGACCATCCTTCATGATGTGTCTTGTTCCAAATGGCAACACATTGAGGATCTATACGGAACAAGTTGCGCCCAGCTCGCGAGAAATAGACTTTCTCGCCATCCAGAATCATTTGCTCCAAGGCACCAGTTTCCTCCCAACGAGCAATCTGCTCATCTGTAACATGGGGAATATACTGACGAATATAGTTCACGACTGATTCGCGACTTTGGTTAAAGTCACAGCGAAGACGATGCTGCAAATCTGTCTGCCAATCATAAGCCGACACACTCATGCAGAAACAAAACAGCAATACGGAAATCAAAGATTTGTGTTTCATCTTATTATGTAATATTAATTAACGAGACATGGCGCCTTTAGAACCTACGGATTATCATGAACAAAGACACAAAGCAAGTGCTTATTTATCTTTCAATCCTATTCCTGGCCTATCTGGCAGCGTAAGCTTACCACCAACGACTTCCACCCCAGAGAAACGATCGTTGCTGATGAGCAGGTTACCATCCAAGTCTGCAAAATCTACAGCAGGAGACAGCTGAGCTGCAGCAGAGACTGCACACGAAGTTTCTGTCATGCATCCCACCATCACTTTCATTCCCAATGCGCGAGCAGTATTCAACATCTTCCATGCTTCGCGCATTCCCGTACATTTCATCAACTTGATATTGATACCTGTGAAGGCACCTTTCAGCCCTTCAACATCCTTCAATCGCTGAATGCTTTCGTCTGCGAAAACTGGCAAAGGAGAATGTTCTGTTACCCAAGCTATATCATCAAGCTGTTCTTTGGGCATAGGCTGCTCAACCATTACAATACCTTGTTCCTTGAGCCAGAAAATCATGTCCAAAGCTTGCTGACGATCCTTCCATCCTTGGTTGGCATCCACAGCAATAGGCAAGTTCGTTACCTCGCGGATAGTCGATATCATCTCTTTGTCATTGTCCAGTCCCACCTTCACCTTCAGGATGTTAAATCGATCAGCACACTCACGAGTTTTCTGGCGAACGACATCAGCCGTATCAATTCCGATAGTAAATGTGGTGGAAGGAGCCAAAGCTGGGTTGAGTCCCCAGATTCGGTACCAAGGTTGCTTCATGATCTTGCCCACCAAGTCATGGAGAGCAATATCAACAGCTGCCTTTCCTGCAGCATTGCCTTCGTCCATCTGATCGATGGCACCAAGTATATCCTCCATCTGGAAAGGATCAGAAAAGTCCTGCAGTCTACGAGCAACACGTCCCAGGAATTCCATCACGCTGTCCACCGTTCCCAGTTCCTTAGCCAGATAAGGAGGCATGCTGGCTTCGCCGTATCCCGTGACCCCATCGTATTCCAGCTCTACCTGGATATCGGGTGTAGTGCTGCGTGAATAGGTCGCAACAGTAAAAACGTGTCTCAATTTCAATTCATAAGGAAAGAAGGTCAGTTTCATTCGCTTCTTCCCTCCTTTTCGATTCATCATGGGAACTGCCAGTCCACAGGATGGAATCAAGGAAATGCCTGCTGATGCCAAAAGTGATGTGCGGAGAAAATCTCGTCGGTTTGTCATTTGTAATATTCGTTTTGGTCGGTAGTACAGAGCCCCGTCTCTCTATTAATATAAGGTAACACGCGAGAAGCGAAAAGTAAACGGTGGAGATCATATTCGTCGTAATTGGGGTCCTCTGGTGAAAAACTGCTTTCATGAACCCATCCCAACGAGTGGATGAATCGCTTCTGCCCAACATAGAAACCAACATGACTTACGCGCCCAGTACGTTTGTCACCAAAGAAGAGCAGGTCACCCGGCTGCAGGTTATTGAAGTCAGGATCGATCTCGACACGTTGTCCTTTCTCAGCCTGCTGGGCTGCATTACGAGGAATGATGATATCGTGCATGTAGAGCGTTGTGCGGACGAATCCGCTACAATCCATTCCCTTGGGTGACGTACCTCCCCACATGTAGGGAACTCCGTTTAAAGAATAGGCAGTCTTCAGTATACTCTGGGCATCCCGTTTCAGTTTGGACCTCCATTCCCAAATGGGCTGGCTTATCTTACGTGAAATGAATCCCCTACGGCCATCAGGATAAAGTACCTCGTAGAATTTTCCACGCCGCGCAATCAGACGCAACCGGTCTCCTGCCACTACGTCACTCACGGTTTGTGAACGAGTGCTCTTTTCCTGATAAACAAAACCATGAAGAGCAGTCACCACCACTTGGCTTGCCCTGTTCCAAGCATGCAAACCAGCCTCATCCACACGTTGGAGAGAACCTGACAATACCCAATGGACATATTCGTCGGGCGTCTGTATCTTAGTCCATTCTCGTTCGCGATCCAGAATCTTTACAGGCATTCCCAACAATGCTTGGGATTCCTGGGCTGAATTATAGTCAGCCTCGTTTCTTGTATTGCAGACAGACACATTGATGATTCCGAAAGGTTCGTCTGCACAAACAGCAAAGAAACTGCACAATCCGAGAAACAATAGCAGAATTCTTTTCACCAGAGGGCTTATTTGATATGGTTTCTTTTGATATCTTCAGAAACAGGAATTGAGAAAAAGAGAAAAAGGGGCAGAATGACACACACTCCACCCCTCTGTATTCTAAATGTTGGAAATACGCTCAGATCAGTTATTCTCGGGGCGAAGCTTACGAACAACCTCAGCAGTACGCCACATCTCAGACTCGCGCAGAGCAGCCAACTCCTTCTCCAGGCCCACGCGATAGTCAGGCTTAGAGTTGGCATCAATGGAGATTTGAGCTTCGTTGCCACACTTCACGCTTGCATAAAGCTCCTGAACTACAGGCTTGATGGCATCATGGAAACGGGGATACCAATCCAAAGCGCCACGTTGAGCAGTAGTAGAGCAGTTGGCATACATCCAATCCATACCCTTCGCAGCAAAGAGGGGCATCAAAGACTGAGTCAGCTCCTCAACAGTCTCATTGAAAGCTTCAGACGGAGTATGACCATTCTCGCGCAGTACCTCATACTGAGCCAACAATAAACCTTGGATGGCTCCCATCAAAGAACCACGCTCACCAGTCAAATCACTGGTAGCCTCACGCTGGAAAGTTGTCTCAAACAAATAGCCGCTGCCGATACCGATACCCAAAGCCAAAGTGCGATCCAAAGCTTTGCCTGTAGCATCCTGATATACAGCGTAAGAACTGTTCAGACCACGACCCTCAAGGAACATGGTACGCAAAGAAGTGCCGGAACCCTTGGGAGCTACCATGATAACATCGATATCCTTGGGAGGAATACATCCCGTACGGTCACTCCATGTAATAGCAAAACCATGAGAGAAGTAGAGAGCCTTGCCAGGAGTAAGATACGGCTTCAATCTTGGCCACACACTCATCACGGCTGCATCTGACAAAAGGCACATTACGATGGTACCTTTCTCAGCAGCTTCCTCGATAGAAAAGAGAGTCTCGCCTGGCACCCAGCCATCGTCTTTTGCTTTTTCAAACGTCTTTCCCTGGCGCTGTCCTACGATAACATTGAATCCATTGTCACGCAGATTACATGCCTGGCCAGGACCCTGCACACCATAACCGATGACTGCAATCGTCTCGTCTTTCAAAATCTCACGTGCTTTCTCTAAAGGGAACTCTTCACGCGTCATCACTTCCTCGATAACGCCGCCAAAATTCATTTTTGCCATTGTCTTGTTGTTGTATTTAAATGTTCTATATATTCTTGTAGACTGGAGCACAGTATGCCCTTGTGTCATTCGCGCACAAAGTTACGAATAAACTTTCTATCTGCCAACTTATCTTTCCCTTAAATTACACTTTATTAGCAAATGTGGCAAAATCTCTTACGTTTTACTTCTCCCTATGCTACTTTTATAAAGTTGGACGGTTGTTTTTTATTTGGACTCGGATGGTATCATAGGTAATTGATGCGTCGGAATGAAAATGCAGGTTCACCATCATGCCTTCTCGTGTCATAGGAGGATGCTGGTCAAAAACGAAATTTCCCAAACTATAGAAGACAAACGATTGACCAAGAGTATCAATAGGCTGCAGTACATGGGGATGATGTCCAATGATGGCATCTGCCCCAGATTCTGCCAATCGGGCGGCAAACATGCGTTGGCCTATCGAGGGTTGAGCCTGAAATTCCACTCCCCAATGAAGTACCACGACAATCCTGACATCTGGCCAAGAGGCATGATAATGTTGGATTGCCTCTGTCAACTGGTCAGCCGACGGTTGGCAAATGCCAGGGCCTTCATCAGTATGGTGCCAATTCTCGATAGGCATAGTAATGGCATTGAAAATAGCAACACGTTGATTTCCCTTAGTCAACACGTTGGGTTTGAGTTGTCGTGCTGTTGAAATACCGTAGCCAAGAGGTGTGATGCCCGCTTCCTTCAAATGCCTATATGTGGCTTGCAGACCACTCACTCCTTGGTCGACAGTATGGTTGTTGGCCATTGCTGCATGTGTAATGCCCACCTGTCGAAGAGCTGGAGTCCATCGAGAATCTGCACGGAAGACAAACTTCTTGTTGACAGGTGACAAAGTATCAGTAATTGGGACCTCCAGATTGATTACAACAGCATCAGCCTTGCGGAAAAAAGGCTCCACCTGCTCAAACAGGTAGCCTATTCCTCGTGCTTCCGCTATGGGTCGCACCCCTCTGTCCAGCAAGACATCACCCGTAAACAGTATAGAGAGCGGCTCTTCGTTCGCATCATCAGTCGAAGAAGTGGAACACGCGAATAGAAATGAAGTCAAACAACTAACAGCCAGTACTATAGAAAACCATCTCATTCACAGTAGGTTTCTGATTGATCATAAATGGCAGCATCCATTTAGGACGCTCTGGTTCTTTACCTTCCTCGAGTCTTTGTTGCCATTCCTCATCGGTTAGACGCTGTCCCAGCGGGTTGACGAATTCGTAATAGCTGAATGTGGCTCCACGCGTCAGATAGGTCTTTCCACCGATATCTACCAGAACATAGATGGCATCAGCATTACCTGTTGCTTCATAGAGAATGCCACATTTCTCACAATTGGGGACATTGCGGGTAAATACGTCAGCCACAATTGCAACCGAACGGTCTGGACCTTGCACCAGCGACCAATGATCAAGCATAAGGTCAGGATCAATGACGCTCAGCGTAAACCATTCGAGCGAAGAACCCAGATATCTTATCTCTCTGTATTCTGTCTCTTCTAATGGCTTACCAGCCAGTTCTTTGTTGCTTATTCTAATGCAGAAGTCAATGTAAGACTCGAGTTGCTCAGTTGTATTGCTGAGCCGTTGGTCCATCAAGCCATGTTTCTCCAGAAGGTTTCTGGTAAGGGTAAGCAATTCGCGCATTTTATTCCAAAACCGGATATTAGGCTCCACGTAACCCACCAAAACGGGATCGGGGAAGTCACTTCCACTACCGCATTCCGCTGCCAGCGGTTGTTCTCCATATAAGATGGCGTCGTGTTTCAGTTCTGCCCACGAAGCCAATGCCGTATGAAGATTCTTGCGCCTCCATGCCGATGTCTGCATGTAGTCGGGATGATTCTTGTCAGTATTCTGCAATTCTACCAGACATTCCATCCATTTGTTGTACATCGATTTGTCCCA
>JAEEGI010001062.1_pt1 | contig 69840 bp, 46 predicted proteins | sample 8958751 | NCBI WGS metagenome assembly JAEEGI01 (sample SAMN16246545, study PRJNA631951) | gut metagenome | biome: gut microbiome; feature: rumen; material: KS-attached | host: Bos | place: Iran: Karaj | collected 2018-10
CGAAAGCGGATGCAAAGGTAAGAAGAATTTTCCATACCTGCAAATATTTTACCAACTTTTTTAGAGAAAAACAAAAAGTTTTCGCTTTTGTTGACAATACAAATTATTACACCTTATTATATTATAATAATACTACTATATTATATAATTATTGGTACATCCATGAACTGCTAAACTTCAACGATGCTTCTTGTAATAGTCTAATGCACGTTTAACATTTTCCTTCACTGCATCGGATGTAAAAGTGGCACCAGTGATCCCATCCACATCTTGAATTTCTCCCTTATTCACTTTCATTCCTTCATATTTGGGCAATAAGGTAGACTTGACTCTTGCATTATATTTGGGAGTTTCCATACTTTTCAGCATTATCACTTTCACAATCTTATTCTTTCGAATATGCACTTCCAATGGTGTCGGGCCATTATAGCCTTCAACATCCTTTGCTAATGTTGTGGTATTTACAATGTAAGTTCCATCCTTCTCTTTTCTCATAACGTCATCTGCATATACGCTTAATGTCCACAACGAAACTAATATTAAAAACAATTTTTTCATATACACCTTTTTCAAATTAACATTCTATTGTCCATTTCTGCCTGCAAAATTAAGCATTTAGTTACAAACCGCCAAGTTTTTCGTCATAATATTAAATAAGTAAACAACATGATTAAACGTTTTTATATCTTTTCCCTCCTGCTGATGTTTTTTTTAAAACTCTCAGCACAGCAGAAAGTGTATATCTCCACATCGTTTCATGAACCTGCCACAGACGGACTCCGTTTTATCTATAGTTATGACGGGTGGACATGGCAACAGGTCGACGGCATTTGGCTAAAACCCGAAGTGGGCAATCAGCGGGTAATGCGCGACCCTTCGATTATCCGTACGCCCGATGGCATATTCCATCTCGTTTGGACATCGTCTTGGCGAGGCGACCGTGGATTTGGCTATGCTTGTTCAAAGGATTTGGTTCATTGGAGTAAACAGCGTTTTATCGAAGTGATGACAGATACGACAACTGTTAATGTCTGGGCTCCCGAGCTCTTCTGGGACGACGTCAAAAAACAAACTGTCATCATATGGGCATCGTGTATTCCAGGCAAGTTCCCAGACGGTCAGGAAGACCATAAGAACAATCACAGGCTCTATTATACCACGACAAAAGACTTCAAAAAGTTCACTCCCACTAAATTGATGATTGACCCAGGATTCTCGTGTATCGATGCCACTTTGGTCAAACGGGGCAAGGATGATTACGTGATGGTGCTGAAGGATAACACCAGACCAGAGCGAGACATCAAGGTAGCATATGCCAAGACGCCATACGGTCCGTGGTCGAAGCCCTCAGAGCCGTTTACTGGCAAGATGATGGAAGGTCCAACTACTGTTAAAGTCAAGGATGGTTGGCTTATTTATTACGACCGCTATGAACTGAAAGATTTCGGCGCCCATTTTACAAAATATTTTGTCACCTTCGAGGATGTCTCTAACAAGGTCAGCGTGCCCAACCTACACAAGCACGGTACAATCTTTGAGGCAGACATAACTATTCTAAATGGATTACTCACCGCTGACAAGATACATTATACAGGCAAAACATTGAGCAACCCAAATCGTCACGATGGAGGGCTCTCGCCTGTTGTTGGCGTACATAACATTCAGATACTACGTGCCAATCGCGAGCACCCTGCCATCAGTAATGGAAACGGATGGACGTACAACCACCAACCTATGATAGCCTATTGGAACGAACAATTCTATATACACTACCTATGCGACCCAAAGGATGAGCATGTGCCGCCCTCGCATACGATGTATCAAACCTCTAAGGACGGCTATACATGGAGCGACCCACAGATTCTATTTCCTGAGGTGCAGGTGCCAGAGGGCTTTCAAAAGCCTAATCGACCAGAAAAAGCTCACGACCTGATAGCCATCATGCATCAGCGTGTTGGTTGGTATACTTCGAAGAGTGGCCAGCTTTGGGCTATTGGCAACTATGGAGTAGCTTTTGACAAGAAGGACGACCCCAACGATGGTAATGGTCTAGGGCGAGTTATTCGCGAGGTAAAGAAAGATGGCACATTGGGAGCGATATACTTCATATATCTTAACCATACCTACAAAAACAGCAAGACAATCTTCCCCTTCTACACCAAAGCTCCTAAAGATGTCAAACAGGCCTGTGAAGAAATTCTGGCTAATCCTCGCTATCGTATGCAGTGGGTAGAAGAAGCCGATCGCAATGACCCGTTGATTCCACTCAACAAGGAATACAAGGCCTACTGCGATTACACTCTTCCTGACGGAAAGATTGCAGCACTCTGGAAGCATGCGCTTACCTCAACCAGTGCTGATGGCGGACTTACTTGGGCACAGCCTGTCGAACGTGCCAAAGGTTTTGTGAATAGTAATGCCAAAATATGGGGACAACGTTTGACTGACGGCACTTACGCTACAGTTTACAATCCCTCTGAATACCGTTGGCCATTGGCCATTAGTCTCTCAAAAGACGGTTACGAATATACCACCCTCAACCTTGTGCAGGGAGAAGTGCCTCCTATGCGCTATGGTGGCAACTATAAAAGTTACGGACCACAGTACGTGCGAGGAATCCAAGAGGGCAATGGCGTTCCCAAAGACTCAGACCTCTGGGTGGCCTACTCGATGAACAAAGAAGATATGTGGGTGGCGCATATCCCTGTGCCTGTACAGACAGAAGCACACAGCCACGCTGACGGCAGCGAATTCGGGGTCGGAAGCGATCTTGCCATGCTTACCAACTGGAACATCTATTCTCCCGTCTATGCCCCAGTTTCGTTAAACGACGGTTGGTTGACAATGAAAGATAGCGATCCTTTCGATTATGCCCGTGTTGAAAGAAAGATTCCTGCCTCGAAGGAATTGAAAGTTGCATTCGATTTGAAGGCTGGCCAAAACCATCACGGTCTCCTTCAGATTGAATTCTTAGATCTGCATGGAACTGCTTGTTCACGCATAGAGCTTACCAACGAGGGCATCATGCGTTGCAAGGGTGGCGCCCGCTATGGTGGGTTGGGCAAATATGAGCCAAACACCACCTATAAGATAGAAGCCATCCTCAGTGTTTCTAAACGCATGATAGAAGTCTATGTTAACGGCAAAAAGGCTGGTCAGCGCATGTTCTTTGCTCCTGTCGAAGCAATAGAGCGCGTCATGTTCCGTACGGGTTCAGAGCGCCGATTCCCTGATGTCGACACGCCTGCCGATTGGGACGGCACTCTCGACAATGCTGGCGAGCGCGCCCCCACCGCCACCTTCTCTATCGCCAATTTCGTCACTAATCCCGAAGGAGAATCTTCGGACACTGCGGCTTTCTTGAAGTACGACGACTACAAGCACCACGTCGATTACTTCAATGCAATGGAGGACGAGAACATCGTACAGGCTATTCCAAATGCAAAAGCATGGGAGTGGATGACGAAGAATATACCCCTCTTTGACTGTCCCAACAAGGACTTTGAGGAAATGTGGTACTATCGCTGGTGGACCTTAAGAAAACATATCGAACTGACGCCTGTAGGCTATGCTATGACGGAGTTTCTCGTCAATCGCAACTATGCTGATAAATGGAAGCTCATTGCCTCAGGCGTAGGCCATCATATCCACGAAAGCCGTTGGTTGCGTGACAGCACCTATCTCGACCAGATTATCCGCACATGGTTTAAAGGCAACGATGGCAAGCCTTTGGCAAAACTGACCAACTACTCCTCTTGGATAGCTCATTCTTTGTGGCAGCGCCACTTGGTAGATGGTCGCAAGCAGTGGTACATAGACATGCTGCCCTCGCTGGAATGGGAGTATAACCATTGGGAAACCACTCACACTCGTGAAGGAGGCCTCTATTGGCAGGCTGACGTTCAGGACGCAATGGAGGAAACCATCAGTGGAGGACGCAAGAAAAAATATCTGCGCCCCAGCATCAACAGCTATATGTACGGCAACGCAATGGCCATTGGAAATATCGCTAAACTGGCTGGTAACAATCAGAAGGCTGCCAACTATTTTCAAAAAGCAGAAGAACTCAGAGAGAAAGTACATGCAAAACTTTGGAATGAAGGACATAAGTTCTTCGAAACCCATCGCATCGACTCCTCGTCGAACGTTCGTGAAGCTATTGGCTTCTTGCCTTGGTACACCCACATGGCTTATGAACAGCCAAAATATGCTGAAGCTTGGTTGCAGGCTGGTGACGAGAAGGGATTCTCCGCCCCTTATGGACAGACAACTGCCGAGCGCCGTCATCCGCAGTTCCGCACTCATGGTGTTGGCAAGTGCGAGTGGGATGGTGCTGTATGGCCCTTTGCCACATCTCAGACACTCACAGCGATGGCCAATTATCTGAGTGATTACACCCAGCCTGTCATCACAGATTCGCTTTACTTTGCTGAACTCGAAAAGTACATGCAGAGTCAGCACATGCGAGGAAAACCCTACATTGGCGAGTATCTCGACGAAACGACGGGCTATTGGCTCAAGGGCGATCAGGAGCGTTCGCGTTATTATAATCACTCTACCTTCAACGACCTGATGATTACGGGCCTTTGTGGCTTGCGTCCCCGCCAAGACAATACTATCGAGGTCAACCCCTTGTTGCCAAAGGATAAATGGGATTACTTCTGTCTCGATAACGTGCTGTATCATGGTCATAACCTTACCATCGTGTGGGACAAAAACGGAAGTCGCTATCATGCAGGCAAAGGCCTCCGTATTTATGTGGACGGCAAGCTCGCAGGTCAGCGCGACACATTGGGCAGACTTATCGTCGAAGATGCATTAAAAACGGCACGATAAGGTGCATGAGATGCATCATACACCAAAAAGTTAAATCGTCGTCAATGAATTAACGTTCATCGACGTTGAATTGTCGTTCATCGACGGTGAATTAACGTTCATCGACGACGAATGAGCTTTACCTCCGTCCTTTCACCCAGTTTCATCCGTTGTCAAGACCTTTAAGCAGGCACCTATCTCTATTTTAAGCCGTACCTTGATGACAAAACGGGCAGGCTATGCGTCTTAATAGTAGATATGAGACAGATCATAATAGCGCTACTGATAGGATTTGTGCTACCGCTGGCGGCACAAACAGACTATTTTGGTGGAGCCAAATGGATTGGTGCCATCACGCGTCAACAATCACATATTCCAGAAGGGCGAATCTACCAGGGGGCTGTGTTAAAAGAAAGCAAGGCTGCATGGGAGCAGGCCGACCCTTTGTCTCGACGAAGCATTATTCTCCGCAACTTCTTCAAACCCCTTAAGCCTGTTGTTAAGGCAGAACTGCGCATAGCCGGTTTAGGTTTTTATGAATTAACCATCAACAACAAGAAAATTGGTTCATCTGAATTTGCACCCTCTTGGAGCGATTACGATAAGACTGTATTCTTCAATGTCTATGACGTAACCAGTCATCTCACTGAAGATGACAACGAGGTGAAAGTTCTGTTGGGCAACGGATTCTATAACGAACAGGGCGGACGCTATCATAAGCTTAAAATATCATTTGGTCCTCCCACACTTTGTTTCCTGCTTTATGTCACTTACGATGACAACACCCGCGAACGACTTATCAGCGATGAGCGTTGGGAGTGGACAGAAAGCCCGATTACCTTCAACAGCATCTACGGTGGGGAAGATTACGATGCCAATATCGAAGCAGAAAACTGGCGTCCTGTAGTCATACAGCAAGCCCCCAAGGGTATATTGCGCCTGCAGATAGCTCGTCCCGTAAAGATTATGGAGCGCTATCCTGTGAAGAAGACACTTAGAAAGGATTCTATCCTTATTCTCGACATGGGGCAAAACCTGGCCGGCTATCCGGAAATCACAGTCAAAGGAAAGCCAAGGCAACAAATTAAACTCATTCCTGGAGAGACTTTGACTCCAGAAGGACTGGTTAATCAGAAGCAGACAGGACGTCCACATTATTATACCTACACACTGAAGGGTGATGGCAAGACAGAGACCTGGCACCCTCGATTCTCGTATTACAGCTATCGCTACCTGCAAGTGGAAGGCGATATTCAAGTACTTAAGAAGGTCGAGTCGTGTTTCATATACAACAGTGCACCACGCATTGGTTCATTTGAATGTTCAAACCCCTTACTCAACGACACCCATCAAATCATTGATCGTGCTATCCGAAGCAACTGGCAGGCAGTATGGACAGACTGTCCTGCCCGCGAGAAACTAGGATGGCTTGAACAAGACTGGCTCAATGGAGAAGCACTTGTCTACAATTACGATGCACAAAGCATGATAGAACAAACCATGCAGAATATTGTGGATGCTCAGCACGAAGACGGTTCGATGCCAGAAATTGCGCCAGAATATACACAGTTTACAGGTTCGTGGGCACGTCCGTTCCAAGAGTCACCCGAATGGGGAGGCGCCATCATTGCCCTTCCTACTCTGTATTGGTTACACTATGGTGATTTGTCGCTTGCCAGTCAACACTATTCTGCCATGAAGCGTTATTTGGATTATCTTGCTACCCAAGACTCCTGCCACATCTTGAAAATGGGATTAGGCGACTGGTACGACTATGGTCCGAAACGGGCAGGATTCTCACAAAACACACCTGTTCCGCTAGTGGCTACTGCCCACTATTACCAATGGACCTGCTACCTCTATCTAATAGCCAAGCACCTTGGTCATAAAGATGATGCAGCACTGCTGAACCTGCGTGCTGACAGTATCAGACAAGCTTTCAATAAGGAGTTTTATAATGCCAAACGCAAGAGCTATGGCACTGGTTCGCAATGTTCTCTCGCTCTGCCTCTTTATCTGAAACTTGTTCCTGAAAAGGACTACAAAGCAGTACTTCAACATCTCATAGACGATATTCACGCTCATGGTGACAGGCTTACGACAGGTGATATTGGCAATCGATACCTTTTTAATGTATTGGCACAAAACGACCAGCGCGAACTTCTCTACAAGATGCTCAACCACTATGAAGTACCAGGCTATGGTTACCAGATTAAGCGAGGTATGACCACACTGACAGAGCAGTGGAATCCAGACCACGGAGCCTCCATGAACCACTTTATGATGGCACATATCGAAAATCTGCTCATCCCAGACCTATTGGGTATTCAACGTAAGGGCGACCTCATAGAGATAGCCCCCCACCCCGTTGGAGACCTCAAATGGTGCAAAGGCTATACGATGAGTGCTAATGGCATCGTGAAAGTAGAATGGCGCATCAAGAAAGACGTTTTCACCCTAGACATAGACATTCCAGAAGGTGGCTTTGCCGATGTCTACATGCCTTTCTCCGATCATGCTGAAAGCGTAACAGAAGGACATCATACACTGACAGAAAAGATAAACAAGCAATAGCGCTATGAATACTTGGAAAAGAAATCTTGAAGAAACAAAGAAACATTATATCGACTGGTGGAACCACAAGGGTATTGTGCTCAACATGTGGGAACACTTTCAGGAAGGTGTCACACCTCATGCTGACATTCCAGAGCCCAAGCCTTATCGCAACTTAGACCAACGCTGGTTCGACCCTGAATGGCGTGCAGAATATTTGGACTGGTATGTATCGCATTCGTCATTGATGGCCGATATGCTGCCTGTTGCCAACACCCAATTAGGTCCAGGTTCTCTTGCAGCAATCCTTGGAGGTGTGTTCGAAGGTGGCGAAGATACCATCTGGATTCATCCTGATCCCAATTATAGTGATGATATCAAGTTTGATCCTGAGCATCCGAATTGGTTGTTGCACAAGGATTTGCTCAAGGCCTGCAAACAAAAGGCACAAGGCCACTATTACGTGGGCATGCCTGACTTGATGGAAGGTCTCGATGTACTTGCAGCTATTAAGGGCACGGATAAAGTGCTACTCGATACTGTCATGCAGCCGGAAATTCTGGAGCACCAAATGCAACAGATCAACGACATCTATTTCCATGTGTTCGACGAACTCTACGACATTATTCGCGAGGGAGACGAGATGGCTTTCTGCTATTTCTCCAGTTGGGCTCCTGGCAAGATGTCGAAGTTGCAGAGCGATATTTCGACGATGATCAGTGTCGATGACTATCGCCGTTTTGTTCAGCCTTTCATCCGCGAACAATGCCAGAAGATTGACTACACACTCTATCATTTGGATGGCGTGGGAGCCATGCACCATTTAGACGCTCTGCTGGAAATTAAGGAGTTGAATGCCATTCAGTGGACGCCTGGCGTAGGAGAACCACAGGGTGGAAGTCCTAAGTGGTACGACCTATACAAAAAGATCATTGCTGGCGGCAAGAGCATCATGGCTTGTTGGGTAACCCTCGATGAATTAAGACCTCTGCTCGACAACATCGGAGGCGATGGCGTCCATATCGAGATGGATTTCCACAATGAACACGAGGTAGAACAGGCGATGAAAGTAGTGGATGACTTCAAGACTAACCGCAATCTGCATCCGTCCGACTTAAAAGACGAGGCAGACCTTGAAGTCGAGGAAATCATCAAGAGAGTAGAGAACGGGGAACTGAGTCATCAAATCTCTCATCTCTCACCTCTCACCTCTCATTTAAACAAGGTCCTCGTGCTCGATGGTGCGATGGGCACAATGATTCAGAAGTATCACCTTCGTGAGGAAGATTTCCGTGGAGCCCGTTTTGCCAGCCATACAAAAGAGTTGAAGGGATGCAACGACATACTGTCGCTCACAGCTCCCTTTATTATCCGCGACATACACCGCAAATACCTTGAGGCAGGAGCAGACATCATTGAGACAAACACTTTCAATGCACAGCGCATATCTATGGGTGACTACGGGTTAGCAGAACATTGTCGTGACATCAATCTTGCAGCTGTCAAGATAGCGCGTCAGTGTGCAGATGAATTCTCCACTTCCGACAAACCCAGATATGTAGTAGGAAGCATTGGTCCAACAAGCCGTACGACATCAGTGGCCACTAGTGGTGAGCCTCTCAGCAAAGAGCTGTTACGCGAAGCCTATGCCGAACAGATACAGGCACTTGTTGACGGAGGGGTTGATGCTCTGCTTGTTGAAACTATCTTCGACGTAGAGAATGCTCGCATCGCCATCGACGAAGGCAAGCGCATTGCTCCACAACTACCTGTCATGTTGAGCTTTAGCGTTTCCACGCCTGATGGGCACAATATGTTGGGGCAGGACATTTGTGAGTTCCTTCAGTCATTGAATAAAGAAGATTTCTTCTCTGTAGGAATTAATTGCGTGAGCGACGTTGCTCAGATGGTTTCCCTTGTTTGCCGCTTGACACATTTTGGCACTAGGGTAAGCCTCTATCCCAATGCTGGCATGCCCGACGGTAACGGCAACTATAACAAGACTCCTGAGAGTCTGTTGGCTGGTGTCTGGCCGCTATTGGAAAATCATTGTCTGAACATCATTGGGGGATGTTGTGGTACGACAGATGCCCATATCCGCCTATTGGCCAAAGCGGTAGAACCCGTTCCAGGAATTTTCCTGTCACCCCTGAAAGCTGGAGTACTCGTTCCCGTAGTTTATCTTCCCGATACAAGTTCCATACCTGGAATTGAGATAAAAATTGAAGACAAGACGGATGTTGATGATTCTGCCGAGCGCCTCTTCAAGGCCATCCTGAATGGCAAGAGTGAAGATGCTGCTACAGCAACAAGGGATGCTATCGCAGAGGGCATTGCCCCCCAAGACCTCATCAATGGTCAGATGATTCGTGCCATGAGCGAAGTGGGACAACGGTTCCAAGATGGTCAGGCTTTTGTTCCTCAATTGCTGATGGCTGGTCGCGCCATGAAGTCTGCCCTTGAATTGCTGAAACCCATGCTCGCTGGTGCAGCCTCTACTTCATTGGGCAAGGTAGTGATAGGTACCGTGAAGGGCGACTTGCACGACATTGGTAAGAACCTTGTGGCATCGATGTTGGAAGGCTGTGGTTTTGAAGTTGTCAACATTGGTATTGATGTTTCTGCCGATACTTTTATTCAGGCCATCAAAGAGAACCAACCAGACATTCTTTGTATGAGTGCCCTGCTGACTACTACGATGGGGTATATGAAAGAGGTTATTGATGCCTTAGAAAAGGCGGGTATTCGCGATCAGGTCAAGGTGATGGTTGGTGGAGCTCCTGTGACACAAGGCTTTGCTGACGAGATAGGTGCCGACGGCTATAGTGATAATGCTAATTCGGCTGTTACCGTAGCTAAGCAACTACTTGGCAAGCTTTAGTTTTCTCTTATAGCATTTTTCAAATGTACATAGTCCGCAGGTATAGTCAAGTCTGCGGACATTTTTTCCTACCCCGATGATGCCACTGACGCTCTTAATAGGAACCATGAGTGAAGAGTCCGTCAATGTGACGCCACAAGTGTGTCCTTCGAATAACGGGAAGAGTTTTTGCTGTTCGCTGACATGCCAACCACAATAGCCAGGCGAAAAGCGGTTTGTATGTGTCCAACCCAACTTATCGATGCTTAGTTGCAGTCTTTTCTCCATTTCATCAGCACATTTCTCGGCAATGACAGAGCCCAGTGCATCGGCAATAAACACACGAACCATATCGTCCTCAGCCTTCAGACGCTGTTGAAAATCCTCGTATTCCACGCCAGCAGTACAGATAAAGAATGCATAGGCTTCTGAACCTCGCAACTGTCGGAGGATAATCTTGCCCATATCGAAAGTAGGCAGTTCTCGAGCCACCAAGAAGCAGCATTGCGGACGGAGCCAGCTACGCACGTCGTCGACAATAGCCTGCGTCTCCTGTTGAGTCATCTCGTCAGGCTCCACATCGTGATAGCCCATCTGTTCATACACATCAGCAAGGGTTATCTGTAAGTCATCGTAAGTCAACGTCTTTTGTGTCACGACTTATTCCAATCGTTCAAAGCATCGAAGAAAGCATTAACATTCTCAACAGGTGTATGGGGAGGAGTGTCGCACCCACTAGAAAGCACGAAGTTTGGATAATCTTTCATTTTGTCCAGCAAGTCAAGCACCGTCTGGTGCATCTGTTCAGGAGTACCATCTTTGAACACACTGACGGGGTCGATATTGCCCATAGCCAATGCCGTTGGGGGCACATCCTTGATAACCTCTTCCATCTGGCATTTATTGCCAAAATGGTAGGCAGCCGCACCAGTCGAAACCATCGCCTTTGTGCACTGGCCTGTATTGCCGCAATTATGCAGAACGACGATAAAGTGCTCGTCCTGCACCTTATCCACAATATATTTCACATATGCAGACGAGAATTCCTGACAGTCGTCATTCGACATCAGGCCTGCTGCTGGCTCAGCCATCACTACGCCGTCAGCTCCCGTCTGTTTCAGTGCTTGACAATATTTCTCGATAAACTGAGTACATTTTGCCAATAGCGTATGGGCTGCATCAGGATTCTCATAAATCAGCATCATAATACCAGACATATCGTAAAGTCGTCCTGCCAACGAAAAAGGTCCGATACACCCTGCAAACAGTGGACGGTCGTTCACATCACGGGCTGCTAACAGGTTTGCTTTCAGATATTGCGGGATACGTCCTACAGAGAGCGATGGAATCTGCAACTGATGGATACTTTCAACATTGGTGAGCATGTGACCCGAAACTGCAGGCACAGCTTCATCCGAAAAGGCAATTTCAGCACCAAAGGCCTCTGCTTCCGTTGTCAGATCCATAATGGTGCAGGCCGCAACAGCAGAATACGCCTTCGCCAGCCGTTCTACTGCCTCAGCATGTATTCGTCCGTTGCTGACAGCTTCACGTACAGTATTACCGTTCATTTCAATACCTGGGTGCGTCATGACGGGCACTGCTGTAACATCTTTCCGTTCAATGATGCTGGCCACCCATTGTTTCATATTCATCTTCATATTGTGCAGTAGTTTGTTTCTAGGGTGCAAAGGTAGAGATATTTTTTCAGATGACAAAATAAATTGCCATTCGTCTTACAAAAAAGTAACAAATCAAAAGAAAAGAAGATGGAAACTACATTCAAAAGACCGCTAAGCGGCATTATTCCCCCACTGGTAACACCACTTAAGAACAACGAAACACTGGACGTTGAGAGTTTGGAACGTCTCATCGAACACCTCATCGAAGGTGGCGTACATGGACTCTTTGTGCTGGGTACAACAGGTGAAGAGCAGAGTCTCTCATACGATGTGCGCAAGCAGATGATTAAGGAGTCGTGCCGCATCAACCGAGGTCGTCTGCCCTTGTTGGCGTGTATTACGGATACTTCTATCGAAGAAAGCATCCGATTGGCTCGCAAGGCAGCCGACTATGGTGCCGACGGTGTAGTCTCAGCCCCACCCTATTATTTCGCCACAGGACAGCCCGAACTAGCACAGTTCTATGAAGAGTTGGTACCACAGTTGCCCCTTCCCGTGTTCTTATACAATATGCCCTCGCATGTAAAGGTAAGCTTTGCACCTGATACTGTAAAGCGTATAGCTGAAAACGAGCAGGTGGTAGGTTTCAAGGACTCTTCGGCCAATGCCGTCTATTTCCAGAGTGTGATGTACAAGATGCAGCATCGTCCTGACTTCGCCATGTTGGTTGGTCCTGAGGAAATTACTGGTGAATGCGTGCTGTTAGGTGCACAGGGAGGCATCAATGGTGGTGCCAACATGTTCCCAGAACTCTATGTCGCCATGTATGAGGCAGCAAAAGCCCACAATATAGAACGTGTTCTTGAACTACAACAGTTCATCATGCAGATATCCACCTCTATCTATACTGTTGGCAAGCACGGCTCAAGCTATCTCAAGGGATTAAAATGTGCCCTTTCACTTCTTGGCATCATCAACGACGACTTCGTGGCCTCGCCGTTCTATAAGTTTGAGGCTCCTGAACGTGAGAAAATACGTCAGGCCTTAGAAGCATTACCCATCAAGAACGGTAAGCTATGCATCTGATTGATTTCATTGTCTTCATCGTCTTCACACTCGGCGTGGTGGTATTTGGCTGCTCATTCTTTAAGAAGGGCAGTTCTGCTGACGAGTTTACGTCGGCAGGTCACTCCATTCCTGGCTGGGTGGTAGGCATGTCAATATTCGCCACCTACGTTAGCAGCATTTCGTACATCGGCTATCCAGGCAAAGCCTTTGCTGCCGACTGGAATGCCTTTGTCTTCTCGCTCTCCATCCCCATTGCGAGTTATTTTGCAGCTAAGTATTTCGTGCCATTCTATCGTCACAGCGGCTCCGTATCGGCCTATACGTTCTTAGAAGAAAAGTTTGGCGCATGGGCACGACTCTATGCCTCAGCCTGCTATCTGCTAACACAGATTGCCCGCATGGGGTCCATTCTCTATCTGCTGGCCGTACCTATGTACATTCTCATGGGCTGGAATATGCACACCGTTATCATCCTGACGTCGATAGGCATCATTATCTATTCGATGATGGGTGGTTTGAAAGCTGTCATCTGGGCAGATGCCATACAGGGTATTATATTAATAGGTGGAGCTCTGTTGTGCCTTGCTATTCTCATGTTCTCTATGCCCGAGGGCCCTATGCAGACCTTCGAGCTTGCAGCAAACAGTCCTATGGGCAATAAGTTCTCGTTGGGCGCTTTCACCAGCGACCTGACGACAAGCACCTTCTGGGTATGCCTTATCTATGGTATTTTCATCAACCTGCAGAACTATGGCATCGATCAGAACTACGTACAACGCTACCATGCAGCTAAGACTGACAAGGACGCTAAGTTCTCAGCACTCTTCGGAGGCTATCTCTTTATTCCCGTTTCGGCACTTTTCTTCCTCATTGGAAGCGCCCTGTACAGCTACTATCAGGCTGGTGTAGCCCCGCTACCTGCTGAGATTCAGTCCAAGCCCGACTACGTATTTCCCTACTTCATCGTCAACGGTCTGCCCGTAGGCTTGCGAGGCCTGCTCATTGCGAGTATCTTTGCAGCCGGTATGAGTACTGTATCGACATCCGTTACCAGTGCTGCAACGATTATCCTGACAGACTACGTGCGACCATTCTTCCTGAAGGCTCGCAACATGAAAGACCGATTGACACACCACAACCCACAAGACCACCACAAGCACCAAAAACTGGAGTTGGCTATCGTGCGCCTCAGCAGTTTTGGCGTGGGCATTCTTGGGGCCTGCGTAGCTATCGCAATGTTGAGCGTCGAGAGCATTATCGATGCATGGTGGACGCTCAGCAGCATCTTCTCAGGCGGCATGCTTGGACTTTTCCTTCTAGGTTGTATACCTCAGAAAATTAACCGTTTGGCAGCATTTTTGGGATGCATAGCAGGTGTCTTGGTTATTGCTTGGATATCATTAGCCGAAGTATGGTCGTTGCCTGGCATCCATCTACACCCCTACCTAGCCATCGTACTGGGTACTACCGTTATCTTCCTTATAGGCTTTTTAGCAACCTTCCTTATACATGGAACTACTAATAATATTAATAATGAATAAAATACTTCATAAGTGGGCAGTGCTACTGCTATTGTTTTGTCCTTTGGCCATACAAGCTGAAGACTACGGCAAATATTACCAACAATTGCCTGTAGATGTAAAACAGGCACAAGTGGCGCAGATTCCTAACCGAACGGTGGTCCTGACCGATTTTGGAGCTGTGGGTGACGGACGGACGTTATGTACGGATGCATTCAAGAAGGCTATCACAAAACTGAAGAATCAGGGAGGTGGTCGGTTGGAGGTACCTGCTGGCGTATGGCTCACTGGACCTATCGCATTAGAGAATAATGTAGAAATGCACTTGGATCACGAAGCCATCATCTATTTCTCTCCTGACAAGCGTCTTTATCTGCCTGATGAAGCCAACAAGAAAAAGTGGGGAGGTGAACGTGTGCTGCCTTGTATCTATGCTAGCAAGAAGCACGACATTGCCATCACAGGCAGTGGCATCATCGACGGCAATGGACAGCAATGGCGTCCTGTAAAGCGCAGCAAAGTCAGCGATACTGAATGGAAGCAGTTTAAGCAGTTGGGGGGCGTTGAACGTCAGAATGGTCAGCTATGGTATCCTTGGCAGATGAAATCTGGTCTGCCCGACATTTGCGAGACGGCTGAAGCTCAGGAGAAGATGCGCAACGACCTGCTGCGCCTTTTGGATTGTGAGCGTGTATATCTGCAAGGCGTAACCTTCCAAAACGCCCCCAAATTCCATGTTCACCCCTGCTTTTGTGTCAATGTAGTCATAGACGGCATTACAGTGCGCTGTCCTTGGAATGCACAGAATGGCGACGCCATCGACATCAGCGACTGTCATCAGGTTCTTATCGTTAATAGCTCTGTAGATGCAGGTGATGATGGTCTCTGCATGAAAAGTGGTAAACCACGCAAATCGACACCCGTCTGTGGTGTGCAAGATGTGCTCATTGACCACTGTACCGTATTTCATGCTCATGGAGCCTTCGTTTTGGGCAGTGAGACAGCCTCTGGCATACGCCGTGTAGTGGTACGCAACTGCCGGTTCTCAGGCACTGATACAGGTCTGCGCTTTAAGAGTGGACTTAGCAGAGGAGGAAAGACAGAACAGTTGTACGTGCAAGACTGTGTGATGAGCGATATCCTGCAAGAAGCCATCATCTTCCAATGCGACTATGTTGACCGTCCTGCAGGCAGTGACGAGAATGCTGTGCCCACCTTTACAGACGAAGAGCGCCGCTGGGCTCCAAATTTCCAAGATATCCACATTAAAAATGTAGTATGCCGAGGTGCACAGACAGGCATCAAAGCTTCTGGTATATTAGGATTGGATTGCGTGCACGATATCGACATCAGCAACTGTACCATCAGCTATAGGAAGACTGCTCAACAGATTGACGAAAAGACAGCCAAACTGACGCTGAGCAACGTAACATTAGAGAAAGAATAATAGTAAATCACTAGAACAATAACAGAAAAGAATGAAGACAAACTATCCAAAAATTGGTATTCGTCCTACGATTGATGGTCGTCAGGGCGGTATCCGTGAAGGGCTGGAAGAAAAGACAATGAATCTGGCCAAGGCTGTGAAACAGCTGATTGAGAGCAACCTGAAGAATGGTGACGGAAGTCCCGTTGAGTGTATGATTTCTAACACAACGATAGGTCGAGTTGGCGAGTCGGCTGCTTGTGCCGAGCAGTTCGAGCGCGCTGGTGTTGGCTCTACGATTACCGTTACGTCGTGTTGGTGCTACGGCTCAGAGACGATGGACATGAATCCGCAGTATCCTAAGGCTGTCTGGGGTTTCAACGGAACAGAGCGTCCAGGTGCCGTTTATCTGGCTGCTGTGTTGGCCGCTCATGCTCAGAAAGGTCTGCCCGCTTATGGTATCTATGGTCATGATGTACAGGATTTGAATGACAACACGATTCCTGAGGATGTAGCTGAAAAGATTCTTCGTTTTGCCCGTGCTGCTCAGGCTGTAGCCACTATGCGCGGCAAGAGCTACCTGTCGCTTGGCAACACCTGTATGGGCATCGCTGGTTCAATAGTCAATGCCGACTTCCTGCAGCAGTATTTAGGCATGCGTACAGAATACGTTTCGTTGGTTGAGATATTACGTCGCGTTGACTTTGGCATCTATGACAAGGACGAGTTTGCAAAGGCTATGGCATGGGTTGAGAAGTATTGCAAGCCTCAGGAAGGCCACGACTACAACGAGGACCGTCCTCTCTTCCCAGGTGTGCCTATGACCACCTTCAACGGTAAAGGCAAGGGCAAGAACCGTCAGGAGAAAGATGAGGACTGGGAATTCACCGTGAAGACGATGATGATTATCCGTGACCTGATGCAGGGCTCAGAAAAGCTGCTGGAAATGGGTTATAAAGAAGAGGCTATCGGACACAACGCTATTGCTGCTGGTGTACAAGGTCAGCGCCAATGGACTGACTACAAGCCCAACTTCGACTTTCCTGAGTCGCTGATGTGTACTTCGTTCGACTGGAACGGACCTCGTGAAGCCTATACGCTGGCTACGGAGAACGACTTCCTGAACGGTATGTCAATGCTCTTCGGACATCTGCTGACCAACAAGGGAGTCATGTTCTCAGATATCCGCACCTACTGGAGTCCTGAGGCTGTTAAACGTGTCGCTGGTAAGAAGCCCGAAGGTCAGGCAGCTGATGGCTTCATACATCTTATTAATAGTGGTGCTACGACGTTGGATGCTACTGGTGCAATGAGCGACAAGGATGGCAATCCCACCATCAAGAACTTCTGGGAGATGGACAACAATGATGTAGAGGCCTGTCTGAAGGCTACCTCATGGATGCCTGCCGATCGTGACTACTTCCGCGGAGGCGGCTATTCAAGCCACTTCGTCACTCGTGGCGGCATGCCGATGACCATGCTACGTTTGAACCTCGTAGCTGGACTCGGACCCGTATTGCAATTGGCTGAGGGTTGGACGGTAGAACTCGACCCCAAGACGCATGATATACTCGACAAGCGTACCGACCCCACATGGCCTACCACTTGGTTTGCCCCACGTCTGGATCCCACGAAAGATGCCTTCAAGGATGTCTACTCAGTCATGAACAACTGGGGAGCCAATCACGGAGCCATCTGTTACGGACATGTTGGAGCCGACCTCATCACACTATGTGCTATGCTGCGCATCCCCGTCTGCATGCACAATATCGCTGATAAGGACATCTTCCGTCCTGCCGCTTGGAACGCATTTGGTATGGACAAAGAAGGCGCCGACTATCGTGCCTGCGCCAACTTTGGACCAATATATAAATAAGAGGTGAGAGGTAAGAGAATACTTCTTACTCTTAACTCATTTCACCGTAAAATCGAAAGACTTGAGGTCTTCATCCCTTGATGACTTGCCGTAGAGTATCTGGTAACGACCAGGCTTTACGGCAAGTTCGTCTATCATCTCGTCGTAATACTCAAAGGCCTCGCCATCGAGAGGAATCACAGCCTTCTTTGTTTCACCTGGCTTCAACGAAAGCTTCTGGAATCCTTTCAGCGCCTTAATGGGAGCACCAGCATCATCCAATCGCTTCACATAGATCTGAACGGTCTCAGTACCCTCGCGGTCGCCAGTATTGGTGACAGGGATGGTCAAAGTGCAGAGGGGTTTGCCTGATTTAGAGAATTTTCCGGACTTTCCGGAAATTTTACCCTTACCCACATTGAACGTTGTATAGCTCAGACCATATCCGAAGGCATACTGAGGCACACCTGTGAAGTAACGATAGGTGCGGTTCTTCATCGAGTAATCGAGGAAGTCGGGCAAATCGTTGTTCGAGCGATAGAATGTCACAGGCAGCTTGCCACCTGGATTGTAATCGCCAAACAACACATCAGCCAATGCCTTAGCACCACCCTGACCAGGATACCACGCCTGAAGCAATGCATCGTACTGTCCTTCTACGCTACCGAAAGCAATAGCCGAACCTGAGCAGTTGACAAAGACGACGGGGCGACCCGTCTGGTGCATAGCCTTGACCAACATCTGCTGCACCTTCGGCAGTTCGATGTCCTGCTTGTCACCACCCTCGCCCTCCATACGAGCAGAGATACCACCTATGATGATGATGGCATCGGCATTGCGTACCTCGTTGGCCAAATTGGTGAAGTCGACCAGTTTACGTTCGCAGACATCACCACGCAACATCGCAAACTGACCATTGCCATGCTTGTATTCAATGACAATATCGTAAGTCTGGCCTGCTTCAACAGCAAACGACTTATATTCAGGCTTGCGTCCGAAACCAAATCCGAAGCCACGACGGGCCATGGGTTTGGCATCTTCTACTACCTCGCCGTTCACCTTCAGAACATAGCCGTTATCAGTCATTAGCGTATACTTCATCTCGCCAGTGAACGTAGCCTTATATTGTCCGCTGACACGAACGGAGAGCGTGTCACGATTGACCCCCTGAGCAAAGCCCCAGGCGCCAAAGGTTGAGAAGTTCAGTTCGTTGTAGTAAGCAGTCTTTGCAGGTTCGCCACTCAGCTCCTTATTATTGTAGAATTCAACGAGAGCCCCCTTACCACCATTAAAGTCCTGCAAATGGTGGATTGTCTCGTACTCGTCATTCAATTCACACGCCTTCTGATAGATAATTTTCACACCAGGCACTGCAGCCTTGATACCCTCTAGCAATGAGTGCTGATGTTCCTTGGTTGGTGTGCCGCCATAGTTACCGTTTAGCAGTTCGATATCATCAGCATTGGGACCCAATACAGCCAAGGTCTTGATGTCCTTTGAAAGCGGAAGAACCGCTTTCTGAGAGCCTGCCACCTGCTTGTTCTCAAGCAGTACCATCGATTCACGGGCGGCTTGAGTAGCCATCGCGTCGTTCTTCTCGCTACTGATAACCTCTGGACCGAGGTTTGCCCAAGGCAACATCTCTACGGGGTCGAACATTCCCAATTCGAAACGTCCCAGCAGTGTCTTACGCAGATGTTCATCCAGATCGTTCTCCTTTATAAGGCCTTTCTTCAAACCGTCTACCAAGCTCATAAATACCTTACCGCACTCCAGATCTGTGCCATTCAAGACGGCATCGACGGAAGCTGACAATGGGTCCTTATGCGTTTCGTGCTGACCTTTGTTATAGAAGTTGTTGATGGCATCGCAGTCGGTCAGGACGATGGCATCGTAGCCCCACTTGTTACGCAGGATATCGATGAGCAGACGGTCGCTCGTACAACAGGGTTTGCCCTCGAAACGCTGATAAGCGCACATCACCTCACGCACATTGCCTTTCTTAACCAACGCTTTGAAGGCAGGCAGATAGGTCTCCCAAAGGTCGCGGTTAGTGGGCTCTACGTTCATCGAGTGGCGTAGGGGCTCTGGTCCGCTATGCACAGCATAGTGCTTTGCACAAGCGTGTGTTTTAAAGTACTGGTCGTTGTTGCCCTGCATACCCAAGACGGTCTGCACACCCAAAACGGCATTCAGATAGGGGTCTTCACCACACGTTTCCTGACCACGCCCCCATCTCGGATCGCGGAAGATGTTGACGTTGGGACACCAGAAAGTCAGTTCAGGATTGCCCGGATAATAGGTCACGCCCATAGGCACATTGTACAGTTTTGGGTCGTTGTGGTCGGTACGATTCCAGTTGGCTCGTGCTTCGTCTGATACTTGTGAGAATACGTCATAAACCAGCTGCGCATTAAATGCCGCAGCCATACCAATAGGCTGTGGATAAACGGTATAGCCACCCTGACGCACACCATGACATGCCTCGTTCCACCAGTTGTACGACGGAATGCCGAGACGGTCGATGGAGATGCTTTTGTTCATCATCAGTCCCACCTTCTCCTCTGGTGTCAACATACCCAACAAGCTTTCCACACGTTCCGTACGCGGCAATTTCGGATTCTGCCAAGCATACTTGTACTGTGCATTCATTTTTACAGTACTCATGGCTATAGCCATTACTGCTAACAATAATAATCTGTTCATAGTTCTAATAAGTTTAGTTTCTGAGCGCAAAGGTACGAAAAAAAATAATAACTATGACGACAAAACGGCCTAACATCAGTCTTTTTATAAAGATTAACAACTAAGAAACAAAATGAGAAAACTCCTGATAACAGTCCTTTTAGCCATATCGACAATGGCTATGGCGCAGACTTTTGAAACGCGATACGAACGTAGTGTAACGGACCTGATGAACGACATCAGCCAGCGCTTTGGCGTCAGGTTTAAGTTCGATGCCAACGTCGACACCGTGGGCAAGCGAATGCCGTATGCCGACTTCCGCGTGCGCCCCTATTCGCTGGAGATGACGCTCGACAATATCTGCAAATACTACGACTGGAACTGGTGGAAACAGAACAATAACACCTATAAGATTAAACTGTATGAATATCCACGCCGACATGAGCAGGAAGGTAAAATGATGCTTGACTGGTTGTCATCACTCTATCATAACAAGGCTCAGTGGGAGGCCCGTCGCGACTCATTGCGCCGTGAGGTGCGCCAAAGGTTGGAACTCGATGCTTTCCTCGATTCGTGTACGCTGAAACCCATGTTATCTAAGGTACGCAAGCACGATGGCTACACCACGCAGAATATCTGCATCGAACTGACACCCGGGCAGCATCTCTTTGGTACCATCTATAGTTTCGCAGGCAAGAAGAAAAATCTCAAATCTCAAACCTCAAATCTCAAACCTCTTATCATCTGCCCCGACGGTCATTGGCCCTATCGTTATCGTAAGGATGAGCAGCAACGATTGGGGACGCTGGCCCGTATGGGTGCTGTCTGTGTTGACTTCGACCTCTATGGTTGGGGCGAAAGCGAGAAAGAAGTAGGTGCTGAAGCGCATCATACCAGCCGAGCCCACGTCTATCAGGCTGCCTGTGGCTATGTGTTGCTCGACTATATGCTAAAAAATCGTAAGAACATCGACCCTGAGCGCGTAGGTGTGATGGGCGGCTCAGGTGGTGGCACTCACACAGTCCTGCTTTCTTTGCTCGACGAGCGTGTAACAGCATCAGCCCCTGTGGTTCATCTGGCCTCGCATTTCGATGGTGGATGTCCCTGCGAGAGCGGCAAACCCGTTCAGTTAGCAGCTGGAGGCACCTGTGAACCAGAACTGGCAGCAGTGATGGCCCCCAAACCGATGCTCATCGTCAGCGATGGCGGCGACTGGACATCCTCAGTCCCCACCATCGAGTTCCCCTACCTGCAGCGCATCTATGGCTTCTACGACGCCAAGGATAAGGTGCGCAACGTGCATCTGCCCAACGAACGCCACGACTTCAAGGAAAACAAGCGCCAGGCCGTCTACGACTTCTTCATCGACGTCTTCGGTCTCGACCGCTCAATGATGGACGAAAGTAAAATCACCATAGAACCAGACGACGCTCTGAAATCACTCTACAAATGAAACGCATAGTCCTTATATCCCTCTTCACCGTATACTGTGCCTTTGTCGTAGCCCAACACAGGTTGTGGTACGACCAGCCCGCACAGACTTGGACACAGGCACTGCCCATCGGCAACGGTGTGATGGGCGGTATGGTGTTTGGTACACCTGCCGTAGAGCATATTCAGTTGAATGAGGAGACTATTTGGGCAGGTCAGCCCAATAATGTCATCAACCCCAACGCCAAAGAGGCACTGCCGAAGGTGCGTCAGTTGATTTTCGAAGGGAAATATAAGGAGGCTCAGGACCTGGCTAATGCACAAGTGATGCCCAATGCTGCAGGTCAGAACATGGGCATGCCCTATCAGCCTTTCGGCGACCTCTATATCGCAATGCACGGACATGCTGATTATCAGGACTATGAGCGTTGGCTGGACTTGGAGCATGCACGAAGCGTGGTGCGCTATATGGTGGATGGTGTGCAGTATGAGCGTGAGACAATTGCACCGTTGGGTGGTCATCAGGTAATAGCTATCCACCTGACTGCCAGCAAGAAAGGTAAGATAACGTTTACTGCCAACATGACGTCGCCACATGAAAATATACTCATCAATATGGATGACAACGAGGCTACTCTTTTAGGTGTTTCCAGCAAACACGAAGGACTAAAGGGCAAGGTGCGCTTCATGGGGCGGATGGCCGTGCAGACAAATGGCGGTAAGGTCAGTGGTTCGAACGGAAACATCAGCGTGGTAGGAGCCGACGAAGCTACAATATATATCGCTATTGGTACAAACGTCAAGAGTTATAAGGACATTACGGGCGATGAAGTCCTGCAATCACGCGAACGACTGCATGGCGCAATGGCTCTGGGTTATGAGGCGCTGAAAGCCCTGCATACCCAAACCTATCAGAAATACTACGACCGCGTGAAACTCGACTTGGGCCCGGACCACTACGCCAATGTGCCCATGAATAAGCGCATTGAGCGCTTCGCCACTATTCCCTCTGGTTCACCTGAGGATCCAGATAATCACCTCGTCGCCACCTACTTCCAATTCGGACGCTATCTGCTGATTTGCAGCAGTCAGCCCGACAACATAAATCCAGCCAATCTGCAGGGCATCTGGAATGAAAAGATGTTCCCTTCTTGGGACTCGAAATACACCACGAACATCAACCTCGAGATGAACTACTGGCCATCGGAGGTTTGCAACCTGACGGAGATGAACGAGCCACTGTTCAAACTGATTCGAGAAATCTACGAACAGGGCAAGCAGACGGCACGCGACATGTATGGCGCTGAGGGTTGGGTATTACACCATAACACCGACCAATGGCGCATTACAGGCCCTGTAGACCGTGCTCAGACAGGCCTTTGGCCTATGGGCTCAGCCTGGCTCTGTCGGCATTTGTGGGAACATTATCTATATACGCGTGATGAGGTATTCCTTCGTCAATATTACCCCATCATGCTCGATGCAGCCCGCTTCTATACGCAGACTCTCGTGAAGCATCCCACAAAAGGATATCTTGTGGTGTGTCCTGGTGAGTCGCCTGAACATGGAGGCAAAGGGCGTCCAACGCCTCTCGATGCCGGTGTAACGATGGATAACCAGATCATCACTGAGCTGTATACCAATGTCCTTGAAGCAGCTAAAATCTTGGGCGACAATGACTCTCAATTGTCAATTATCAATTCTCAATTAAAACAGTTGCCCCCTATGCAAATCGGTCGCTGGGGACAGTTGCAGGAGTGGCTCAACGACTTAGACGATCCCAAGGATGACCACCGCCATTTCTCACACCTCTACGGTCTCTTTCCATCAAATCAGATATCGCCTATCCGTACACCTAAGCTCTGGAATGCCGCTCGTACATCCCTCGAGGCCCGAGGCGACGTCTCTACTGGCTGGTCGATGGGTTGGAAGGTCTGTTCGTGGGCCCGTTTGTTGGATGGTGAGCATGCCTACAAACTCATCAAGGACCAGTTGACGCTGACTGCCGACACCTTCCTCATCTTTGGTGCCATCAAACAACGTGGAGGCACATATCCCAACATGTTCGATGCCCATCCACCTTTCCAGATTGATGGTAACTTCGGCTGTACGGCAGGTATCGCAGAGATGCTGGTGCAAAGCTACGACGGATACATCCATCTGTTGCCTGCATTGCCTGGTGTCTGGAAGAACGGCAGCGTGAAGGGACTTGTGGCTCGTGGCGGTTATGTCATCGATATCGATTGGAAAGACGGACAAATTACCAAGACTGTCATCCATTCACGATACGGAGGAGTCTGCAAACTGCGTTCGATGACCCCATTAAAAGGCAAGGGATTGAAACACACCAAGGAGCAAGACATCTACACGCTATCCACGAAAGCTGGTCAGGATTATCTGTTACAATAGCAGAAATGTTGCAAAATGTTTTCTTTTTGTAGCATTTGGCTTTCTACATGAGGTGGTTTAGAGATAAATATGTATCTTTGCATACAGAAATCATTTTAAACGACCACTACACATTTATGAAAAGACTAACAACATGTGCTGCCATCCTGTTGGCAGCAGCACTGGGACTCAATGCCCAGAAGCCCATGAAAGCCCCCAAAGGCGGCAAGGCTATCAGTGACGAATTGATTGGTATCTTCTTCGAGGACATCTCGTCGAGTGCTGACGGCGGTTTGTATGCCGAGCTCATCGAGAACGGCTCGTTCGAATACAGCTCTGCTGAGCGCGACGGATGGGGTGCCGGCACATCATGGAAGGTAGCACGTCCTGGTCACTCGCTGGGTGTGCTGGAGGTTCGCAAGGACAACGGTATTCATCCCAACAATCCTACTTACATGCGACTGACTGCCGAACGCGTCAAAGAGTATTACGACTACAAGGGCTGGAAAGGCTATGGTATTGAGAACGATGGCTTCGACGGTATCAGCGTGAAGGCTGGTGCTCAATACGATTTCTCCGTATTCCTGCGTAATCAGGACAAAGCCAAGCAGGTTCGAGTCGTTCTGGTAGAACCACAGGGTTGGGGTAAGGATCCCAAACTGCTTGCTGAGGCTACCATCACTACTGAAGCCAAGAATTGGAAGAAATACGAGGCTGTGCTTACTCCCAGTGCTGACAGCAAGAATGCGTTGTTACAAATCTTAATGCTCACCCAGGGTGTGATGGATATCGATATGGTATCGCTGATGCCTCAGGATACTTACAAAGGTCACGGTCTGCGTAAAGATCTTGCTCAGGCTTTGGCCGACCTGCAGCCTAAGTTCATGCGTTTCCCTGGTGGATGTGTAGTTCACGGAGGTGGCGACGGCTTCTGGGACACCTATCGTTGGAAGACTACTATTGGTCCTAAGGAGACACGTCGTGGACTGAAGAACACATGGGGCTATCATCAGAGCATGGGACTTGGTTACTTTGAGTATTTCCAGTTCTGTGAAGACCTCGGTATGCAGCCTCTGCCTATCCTGCCTTGCGGTGTCAGCTGTCAGGGCGCTAATGGCGGTTGGAACATGTGGCCCACACAGGCTCAGGACGTGGTGCCTATGAGTGAGATGGACGAGTGGGTTGCTGAGGCTATCGATCTCATTGAATGGGCTAATGGCGACCCCGCCACCAACAAGTGGGCTAAGATGCGTGCTGATGCCGGTCATCCGAAACCATTTAATCTGAAGTATCTGGGTCTTGGTAACGAGGAAAAGATCTCACCTGAGTTCAACGAGCGCTTTAAGTATATCTACGAACGTGTGACAAAGGCTCATCCCGAGATTGTCATTGTTGGTACTGCAGGCCCTGGCTCTCATCCTAGCAATCCCGATTTTGAGAACGGTTGGAAACTGGCCGACGAAACGGCTATGCCTATTATCGACGAGCACTACTACGAGCCCAACGCCTACTTCCTCTCTTCACGCCAGTACAACTATTATCCTCGCGACCGCAAGACAAAGGTCTATTTGGGAGAATATGCTGCCAAGGACAAGAAGTTCATCGATGCTCTGGCCGAAGGTCTGTATCTGTTGCATGTCGAGGCTAATGGCGACATCGTCAGCATGACTTCTTATGCTCCTCTCTTCGCCAAGAAGACCAACACCAACTGGAATCCCGACCTCATCTACTTCGACAACGAGCGTCCTTATCTCACTTGCAGCTACTATGTGCAGCAGTTGTTCGGACTGTCGAGCGGCCAGTATTACTATGGTGACTGCGTGAAGATTGATGATCCTGACGAGGCTCCCCGCTGGCAGGGACTTCCAGAAGGTCAAGAGAGTGGCAAGTTGCAAGGACAGAGCGTGGTGCTGAATGTCAAGACGCGCAAGCTCTACGTGAAATTGGTGAACGCATCGGACAAGGAGAAAGAGTTCGAAGTGAACCTGAGCCGTTTCGGCATCAAGAAGATGGCTGTGAAGACCGTCCTCAAGGGTAAGGCCAACGACGAGAACAACTACGACAAGCAGCCTATTGCTCCACAAAAGGAGACCATCAAGGCTAAGAAGAAGTTTGACATCGACCTCGAGCCATACTCGATGGTAATGCTGGAATATCAGCTGTAAGACTATACCTAATAGCATTACATTCTATAAGACTGACGACAAATTACAAGTTCGTCAGTCTTTATTTATATATACGCGCATACAAGCTATGAAGAAACTAATGATGATATTAAGCCTTGCATTGCTGGCAGTGTCGGCACAGGCAGGCAAACCGTGGGACAACGGAAAATTGAAGGTATCGGATAACCAGCGTTATCTGCAGTTTGATAATGGACAGCCTTTCTTCTGGCAAGGCGAGACAGGATGGCTGTTGCCAGAACGCCTTGACAGGGCCGAAGCAGAATGGTATTTACAATCGTGTGCGAAGGCAGGATACAACGTGGTGCAAGTGCAGACCATCGACGGTGTTCCTGCTATCAACATCTATGGACAAATGTCGAACATAGATGGCTGGAACTTTAAGGATATCAACAAAAAAGGTGTCTACGGCTATTGGGATCATATGGACTTCATTGTCGATATGGCTGCCCAGCACGGCATCTACATCGGTATGGTGTGCATATGGGGCGGACTGGTCAAGGACGGCAAGCTGAGTGTGGAGGATGCCAAGAAGTATGGCACATTCCTTGCCAATCGCTACAAGAACAAGCCCAACATCATCTGGTTTATGGGTGGCGACATTCAGGGCGACATCAAGCCTGAGGTATGGGAGGCGCTGGCCACTACTATCAAATCGATAGACAAGAGCCACCTGATGACCTATCATCCGCGTGGACGTTACACGTCAGCTAAGTGGTGGAGTAAGGCTGACTGGATGGACTTTCATACTTTCCAAAGTGGGCATCGTCGCTACGGACAGCGCATGGGCAACGCCGACTACCCCATCCCAGACAACACTGAGGAGGACAACTGGATGTATGTCGACTCAACGTGGAAGTACAACCCCATCAAGCCTGTGCTCGATGCAGAGCCTTCATACGAGGATATTCCCATGGGCTTGCACGACGCTAACGAAGCCCGCTGGCAGGACTACGACGTGCGTCGGTATGCCTACTGGAGCGTATTTGCAGGTAGCTGTGGTCACACCTATGGCCATAACGCCATCATGCAGATGCTGAAGCCCGGCTATCCAACGAGCTATGGCGATGCTGGCGATGTTAAGACGTGGTATCAGGGGCTGAAAGACCCTGGCTTTTCGCAAATGCAATATCTGAAGCGCCTCATTCTGTCGTTCCCTTACTTCGAGCGCATCCCTGACCAGAGTGTTATTCTCGAGAATGGTGAAAAGTACAACCGCCTCATTGCCACTCGCGGCAATGACTATTTGCTTGTCTATAACTACAACAATAACAATATGAGGCTCGACCTGACCAAGATTAGTGGAGCGAAGAAGAATGTGTGGTGGATGACTGCAGCTACAGGTAAGTTGAAGTATCTGGGTGAATACGACTCAAAGGCCCTCACCTTCCGCTATCATCCTCAGTCAGCTCGCGTAGAGGATGGCGTACTCATTGTCATCGACAGCACAAAAGACTATCTGAAGAAAGACCAGACAGAGCTATCACCCGATGGCTACAAGGCTAAGGAACGCGACTTAAACGAATAAAATGAAAAAACTTCTTATCATATTGCTGGCTATGGTACCGCTGATGGGCATAGCCAAGAAGAAAAAAGAGGCAAAGCCTGAGGTGAGCGTAAGTTGCCTTAAGGTTGAGAACCTTACAAACCCTCTGGGCATTGATATGGATAAACCACGTTTTTCTTGGTTGATAACAAGCAACCAACAAGACGTTAAGCAGACAGCCTATCAAATCGTCGTCAGTGGTGACAAAGGTGAGCTATGGAATTCTGGCAAGGTAGCATCTGATGAACAGCTATGGATACCATATGCTGGTGAGCAGCTGAAGAGCGGTACCTTCTGCACCTGGAAGGTCAAAGTGTTTACCAATAAGGGGGAGACAGCATGGAGCGAGCCTCAGCACTTCAGCATTGGGCTGTTGAATGAAGGAAAGTGGAGCGGTTATTGGATTGGTTTGGAACAGTTGTTACCTGGTGAGGAACGTGGCTTCCATACCCGCATGGCTGCCCGCTATCTGCGTAAGGAGTTTCAGTTGAAGGATAAGGAGGTAAAGCGGGCTACGGCCTATGTAGCTGGCATCGGTCTCCACGAGTTCTACGTCAATGGACAGCGTATGGGCGATGGCGTGCTGCAACCCGTTCCTTCCGACTATCGCAAGACCATCTATTACAATACTTACGACGTAACCTCAAATCTCAAATCTCAAACCTCAAACCTCAAATCACACATCTGTCTGGGTATCATTTTGGGCAATGGTCGTTTGTTCCCGATGCAACAGCACAAGCCATATAAGATTCACACCTTTGGTTATCCCAAGTGCCGCATCAACGTTATTGTTGAATATACTGATGGAACCACTCAACGCCTGCAAACGGATGATAAGGGTTGGAAGGTGACAGCCAATGGTCCCATCCGTGCCAATAATGAATATGATGGTGAAGAATACGATGCCCGCAAGGAAATGGTGGGTTGGAGCGAGGTCGGTTTCAACGACTCCAAATGGCTCAAGGTTGAGCGTGCAGATATCCCACATGCCTATCTGCGCAGTCAGATGACGCCAGGCATGAAGGTGCTGCAGCAAATCAAACCTCTCACATCTCACTTCTCACCTCTCACCTCTAGAATTGATATAGGCCAGAACATTGCTGGTTGGTTGAAGGTTAAAGTACGTGGACAAAAGGGTGACACCATTCGTATTGTCTATGCCGAGAAACTCAATGCTGATGGCACTCTCTTTCGCGACAACTTCCGCAACGCCCAATCGACAGATATCTATGTCTGCAATGGGGACGAAGGTATAGAGGGCCGTTGGTGGACGCCTACGTTTGTCTATCATGGCTTTAAGTATGCCGAAGTTATTGGCCTGAAGAATGCAAAAAAGGAAGATTTTGTGGCAGAAGTAGTGGCTGACGAAATGACGTCGACGGGACAGTTTGAGTGCTCGGACACCATTTTGAACAAGGTCATGCGTAATGCCTGGTGGGGCGTTTTGGATAACTACAAAGGTATGCCAGTTGATTGTCCACAACGTGACGAACGCCAGCCTTGGTTGGGTGATCGTACGATGGGATCGTTGGGTGAATCGTTTCTTTTCAACAACGAACGGCTCTACACCAAGTGGATGCGCGACATCTGCGAAGCACAGCGTACAGATGGTTGCATCCCTGATGTGGCTCCTGCATTTTGGAACTACTACTCAGACGATGTTGCATGGGCGGCAGCATTGCCTTTCTCGTGTGATATGCTGTGGCGACAGTATGGCAATCGTGAGGCCATCGAGCGCAGTTATCCCCATATCAAGAAGTGGGTACAACACATCATCGAGGAACATAGCAAAGACGGCATTATCCATTGTGGAAAGTATGCCGACTGGTGTGTACCACCCGAAAAGTTGGAACTCATCCACTCGGAAGACCCAGCTCGCAAGACGGACGTGACGCTCATCTCTACAGCCTACATTATCCGCACCATGCAGTTAATGGAGCAGTGGGGTTGTGAGGCTGAGTATTGGAAGCCCATCCGTGAACAGATGACGGAAGCCTTTAACAAGCAATTCCTCACCATCAAGCGCGGCACATCACTACGTCCAGGCCATGTGCTCTATCCTGATAGCGTATTCTTTGGCAACAACACCGTAACGGCCAATATCCTGCCTTTGGCGATTGGCATCGTACCGGATGACTGTAAAGATGACGTTATCAAGAACGTAGTAGAAAACATCTGCATTCAGAACAAGCACCATGTATCGTGTGGTGTCATCGGCATCTCGTGGCTCATGCGGGGTCTCAGCGACAACGGTTTCTCTGATGTAGCCTATCGTCTGGCTACCAACAAGACATATCCCTCATGGGGGTATATGGCAGAAAACGGAGCCACTACCATTTGGGAACTATGGAATGGCGACAAGGCTTCTCCCAAGATGAATAGCGGCAACCACGTTATGCTACTGGGCGACCTCCTCACATGGGCATACCAATACCTTGGCGGCATACGTCAGGCAGCCACCACTGCCGCAGGTTCTCCTGCGGGCTACAAGCACATCGTCCTCCGCCCTGCCTTCGACATTCAGGACTGCGAATGGGCTAACGTCAGCTACGACTCGCCCTACGGCACCATCAAGAGCCATTGGAAGAAGAACCTGCAACACCTTGAATGGGACATTACCATCCCCTGCAATACTTCTGCCGACGTCTGCCTGCCCAATGGTGAGACGAAGACCATTGGTTCTGGTAGCTATCATTTCAGCGTTGATATTCCTACTGGTCATCCTGCCATCATGAAGGATCAGTTCCTCTACGAGCATACCTATTTCCCTGAAGCTCATGCTTCGACCATCGTAGAACTGAAGAATGGTGACCTCGTAGCAGGCTACTTCGGAGGCACCCACGAACGCGACCCTGATGTTTGCATCTGGGTGAATATCAAAAAGAAAGGTAGCAACGAATGGAGCAAACCCATCCTCGCTGCTGATGGTGTACTGAGTCTCGACGACCCCAATGCCAAATACATGGGGCTTTCTGGTCTCAAGGACGATACTACTCCTGCTACAGCTGGACCCATCAAGACACCAGACTCCTACGATTATATCACAAAGACCACGCGTCTGAAGAATGTCTCCGACAGATTGAAGCGCAAGTCTTGTTGGAACCCCGTACTCTTCGAGATGCCCAATGGCGAATTGTGGCTCTTCTTCAAGATAGGCACTACGGTGGGCGACTGGACTGGCTGGCTTACAAAGTCGAAAGACGGAGGCCGCACATGGAGCAAGAAGGAGCCTCTAGGCTATGCCACTATGCCCGACGGTTCTCCCTCGGGTAAGCAAGTCGCCATCCTCGGCCCCATCAAGAACAAGCCCGAGCTTATTAACGGACGCTTGCTATGTCCCTCATCGACAGAGAATGATGGTTGGCGCTTCCACATGGAAATCTACGACCTGAAGACTAAACAGTGGAAGTACATTCCCGTTGAAAGTACGGAGGCCATCAAGACCGACGATAACAAGATGCACCCTATCGACTGCATCCAGCCCTCAATACTGAAGTTGAAGGATGGTCGCCTGCAGGTCACGATGCGTACGCACAATGCCCATATCGCCACATCGTTCTCGTCGGATAATGGCGACACGTGGACACCGGTCACTCTGCTCGATATTGAGAACAACCAAAGTGGTACGGATGCCGTCACGTTACAGGATGGTCGTCATGCGCTGATCTACAACAACTTCGAGACACTACCGTTGACGAAGAAAGGCCCTCGAACGCCTTGTTCTATCGCACTCAGCGACGATGGCACGAACTGGCACCATACCCTCACCCTCGAGGACTCGCCCATCGACCAGTACAGCTATCCTGCCATCATTCAAGGCAAGGACGGCACGCTGCATTGCGTCTATACCTGGCGTCGCCAGCGCATAGTCTATAAACAGATTGATCTCAATAAATTAAAGTAGCCTGAGGAAGATTATTCATGTGGACATGGATCAGTTCTTCGCTGCTGTCGAACAGCGCGACCATCCAGAACTGAAGGGTAAGCCCATTGCTGTGGGCCACGATGCTGAGCGTGGCGTCGTGTCTACAGCCAGCTACGAGGCCCGCCGCTTTGGTGTCCACTCTGCACAGTCCATTCAGGTAGCCAAGCGCCTGTGTCCACAACTCATCATCGTTGAGCCGCACTTCCAGAGATATAAAGAGGTGTCGCAACAATTGCATGAGATTTTCCACGACTATACCGACCTCATCGAACCCATCTCGCTCGATGAGGCTTTCCTCGATGTGACGGACAACAAACGGGGCGTCGAGTTAGGTGTTGACATCGCCCGTGAAATCAAACAACGTATCAAGGAAACGACGGGGCTGACGGCATCGGCTGGTGTCAGCTATTGCAAGTTCCTGGCCAAGATAGCCTCCGATTGGCGCAAACCTGACGGGCTGACGGTGATTCATCCTGACAAAGCACTCGACTTCATTGCCCAGCTGCAGATAGAGAAGATTTGGGGCATTGGACATAAGACAGCTGAGAAGATGCATCGCATGGGCATCTTTACGGGAGCCGACCTCCGTCAGGTATCGCTCACCCGTCTGACGCAGGAGTTTGGCAAGATGGGCAACGTGTTCCACGACTTTGCCAACGGCATCGACAACCGTCCTGTCATCTCTGAGTGGGAGCGAAAGTCGGTAAGTTGCGAGCAGACTTTCGAAAAGGATATCAATCAGAATGCCGATGTCATCATCCACCTTTATCAGACCGTCCTGGAACTCGTCCGACGTATCGAGAAGAATGGCTTCGAAGGGCGAACGCTGACACTCAAGGTTAAGTTCTTAGATTTCCAGCAAATCACCCGCTCCATCACCGTCGACCATATTCTTCGTACCAAGGACGACATTCTGCCCTTGGCCAAACAGCTGATGCACAGCGTCGAGTTCCATTCCCACCCCATTCGCCTCCTCGGCCTCGGCGTTTCGAATCCAGGTAGTCAGGAAACTAACGACCAAGAGCAGCCTCGCTGGATAGAGTTGGAACTGGAATTTGAAGAATGGCCAGATTGAAACCTGAACGTTCAGCGTTTCAGTCCTTTAGCGAGTAGGTGATGGTGGTCACTACGCGCAGTTTCTTGATGTATGGGGTGTTTTGGTCGCGATCTTCTATTTCAAACTGTCCCTGGCCGGCTGTCTGTATTGGGCCTAAGTCCGACTCGCTGGCCTCTGCGAACTGTTCAGCCGTCTTCTGGGCGTTCTTGATAGCTTCGGCCATCATCTCAGGCTTCATCTGCTGGAACGAGGCATATTCATACTGAGGGTTGCTGCTGTCGATGGCAACGCCCTGCTTCAGCAGTTCTGCTTGCTTGAAAATGGCTTTGTTCACCTCAGTTACCTTATTGGTAGCTACTGTAATTGTCGTGTTGACGATATATCGGAAATTCTTCTGATTGTCACCCCACTCGCGAGCTTCCAGGTCGCTGATCGTTGGAGGATTCACCGTGATTTCCTTCTCGTCAAGTCCGTTCTGTTTCAAGAACCTTTTAATCTTGTCTGTCTGATAATTGATGTTCTCGTAAAGCATGGGTAGGTCATTTCCAGTGACCTTTGTGCCGATGCTCCATGTCACCTTGTCAGCAGGCACTTCGCGCTCTGCCAAACCTTTTACGGTTACCTTGCGGTCCTTGTTGGCAAAATTATCGATGCCAGCCTTGATAAACCACCCCATACACAAGATACCCACAGCAATAAGGGCCGATGCAATAATCCTATTCTCTTTCATACGCTTCAGTATTAAGTTGGCAACAAAGATACAACTTTTTCCGTTACCTTGTTCGATTATTCAGAATTATTTGCAAAATTTGCGATGATCACATAATCGAACGCTACCCGCTCGTCATCAAGCGGAATACGTTGGAATTCGTAGGAATGTAATGGAATTATGTAAAGAAATGAATCACCAGAACCGTCCCGATGATCCATAGCTCGGTAGACATAACATGATGAAAAAATGATCACAAAAACCGACCCTGTGATCAACGAATCCTCTCCTGCAAGGCTGGTGGAATGAGGCGCGAACGTTACGATTCAAAAATGTCCCTCACACCCTAACGTTTTTGCTTGGAATGCCTTTGTACAGGGCGTTTGACGACGTTAGGGAGAAACGAATGTCCCTAACATTACCCTAACATTTTTGGTCACATTCGCTCACATCGCAAACAGGCGTGAGGGCTCGAAGTGAAAAAGTGAGGGAGACGTTAGGGAGAATGAATGTCCCTAACGTGCCTTCAGCCCTTTACACATCGGCGTTTGAGGGCTTTGACGTTAGGGAGTGAGGGACATTTTCGATTACTACGACTAAACCATGAGTTTACTCCGACTAAACTTTGCTTTTAGTCAGCCTAATGCAAACTCTGAGTCCGAAGGCTTCAGACTCTCAGTCCGTAGGCAGCGAACTCATAGTCCGTAGGGACGGACAAAGTCACTTCATGGTTTCTAACATCAGGCGGATATGATGTCGATGTGTGTCAATTTTAAGCGCTCAACAAACATAAGCCACTGATAATCAATAATATAACATTTCGATTAGTGTCAATCGCGTGATACCTCTTGACATCGGACTTTTTATGTTGTACCTTTGCAACATCAGAACCAATAAAAATTTGAATTATGACAAGAGGTAAATCAATTTGCAATGTGCTGAAGACTATCCGTATGCAGGTAGCTAAGGCTGTGACCATTATTGGCATTTCGGCAGGGCTCTCTGCGCTGTCGGGTTGTGCAAAAGACGCAGAACTACTTGTGCCACCAGTTCAGATGGAGCAAAGGAATGAAACCAAATTATTTTGTTGTGCTATTGGCCAGATGCCCATGTTTCCTGGTGGGCAAAAAGCCTTGATGGATTATCTGGCTGCGAACATCCATTACTCCGATGAAATGGAAGAAACTTGTGCACAAGGACGAGTGGTGGTCACATTCGTTGTGGAAAAGGATGGCAGTATTTCAGAAACCAAAGTCGTAAAGAGCGTTGATCCTGCTTTTGACAAAGAGGCTCTACGTGTAGTTAGTGCAATGCCGAAATGGATTCCTGGTTCGCTGAATGGCGAACGAGTCCGAACAAGATATGCGATTCCTATCACTTTCCGCATAAAATGATACTACCACTAAGCTGAACGCAGGATAGCGAGGTCTATCTTCTTGTTGAGGCGGCTCTTAGTGCTGCGGATGGCTTGTTCTGAACAACAGAAGGAACGGGCCTTTTGTCGATCGTTCTTGCCGTAATACTCCATGATGCAGAAGAAAGTCTCTTTGGGTGTTAGGGGCGAAGAGGCTTGGTTTAACAAGGCGGCAAGGGTGGAATCGACTATTGGGAGCGTTTTGAGCACCGCCTGTTCTTCCTGCTTGCCCATCTGACTGATGTTCTGGTCGTTGATGATGGCAAAGAGCACATCGATGCCTTTCTTGGTTTCTTCTATGGGAAGGGCGTTGGCTGCAGGAATGCCTGATTCTCTGCTAAGCAGTTCTTGTCGCACGTTGTCGATACGCTGTTGGTATACCGCAGATAGCGCCCGCATCCTTCGGATGTACCAGTAGCAGACAGCGCCGGAAAACAATAGTAGCAGGATGATGATGATAATATAGAATTGGCGGTCTCTGCTTGCATTCACCTGCCCCACCTGCAATTGCACATTCATCACATTCACATAGGCCTCTGGCGCAATGGTCTGCATCAACAGTTGCATTTGCTCTTGTTTACCTTCTTGATAGTAAATATAGCAGAGCAAAGCCACCGTCCCATTCTGCATCGTGGAATCATTGCTTAGCAAATATGCCCGATAGGCATAATTTTCCGCTTTTCCTAAAGAATTGGCAAACATAGCCTGATAGGCCATGTCTTGATAGATGGCAGCACTATCCGTACTGTCGCTCGACGCAGACGTGGGCGATGTTGTTTCTGCTGTCTGACAAGCACAAAACAAGCATGCAGCAGTTGTTAGGATAGTCAGCAATCTCTTCATTTTGCGTACAAAGGTACAGATATTTTTTGAAACTGCCAAATCACCCATGTGTCAAAAATGTCCGCATATAAAAACAAACGGCCTGAAATTCAAACACTTACAATTTGTGAGCGTGTCAATCTCCAAAGCCCTATTGCAAATAGTCTGAAAACAATGTATCTTTGCATCGACATACTTATCAATCTAAGTGTTAATCCAATAAAATTGAAACTCTAACAAATAAGCCGCCGAGTAGTGTCCTATGGATAGAGGGACAGATACCCGACGGCTTGTTTTATGTTCACTTCATTGCCTCCAACATCAGACGGACTTCTTCGTAGGTAATGTCTGGCGGGCAAAGGGTTTTGATAGCTGTGGTGTTGGCATCGGAGCCTGCCATGCGGATGGCACGAAGAATGGCCTGCTGGTGATCCTGCGGGATGAGGTCGTCGATAGAAATGTCACCAGTAGGGATATAACGGGCCAGATGACCATAGATGGTGCCGAGGGTAAGACCACGCTCACGGGCTATCAACTCGGGCGTTTTGCCTTGCAGATAGAGGTTATAGGTGACGACCCACGTCTTTTCCTTCTTGGGCTTGGGTTCCTTGGCTTTCTTCTCCTTCTTTTTCTTTTTCAGCGTCATTTCATCCATCGCATCGAGCAGGGAGTGCTGTTTCTGGCGCAAGTAGTCGACAATGGTAAACGGCCGCTCAGACATCTGCTGGAGCAGGTAGCGGCGCGAGAGCCAAGCCTGACGCAGGTCGGCATAGTTTTCCGTGAGGCGCTTCATAGCCAACTTGTTCTGCGATTTGACATCGGGAACCAACGATAACGGCTTCGACAATACCGTATCGAGCGTCTGTTCAAAGTAGGCTGCACTACGCTTTACGCGTTCCAGAAAGTCCTGTTGGCGAAGCTCTGCGATGGTCATCTGCTGAATCTTCGCCAGCCACTTGTCAGCCACAGCGATGACCTGCTGCTTGTAGTCCTCTACCGCCCGTTTGTGAAGCTCTGCGGTGTTGGTAAAGGCATGATAGAAGAACTCGATGATAATTCGGCTCAGATACTCTTCACGATAGAGGATGTCCTTGAAGTCGAAGAGATCCATCAGCAGGTAGCGATAGTATTCGTCCTTCAGAGTTGGCAACTGTTCGATGCTACGTTGGGCAGTCTCTTCCTGATGTTCAATATACGAATCGACACGTTCATCGTTGATGATGGCCTGTGGTGGAATCTGTGAGGCCAGCACCATACCTTCGAGTGTCTTGCAACGACTCAGGGCTACATACACCTGACCTGGCGCAAACGAGAGGCTGGCATCGATGATGGCACGTTCGAAGGTAAGACCTTGACTCTTATGAATCGTGATAGCCCACGCCAGTCGTAAGGGCAACTGTGAGAACTTGCCCAACACCTCCGATTCTATCTCGCGTGTCTCTGGATTCAAGGTGTAGCGCGCGTTCTCCCATTCCAGCGGTTCCACGTCGATGGCCTCGGCATCGCCAGGACAGTAGACCATCAGACGGTTGTCGTCAGCATAGGTCACGTGTCCGATGCGTCCGTTGTAATAACGATGTTCACCTGAGGGGTCGTTTTTGACGAACATGACCTGTGCACCGACCTTCAGCGTCAATGCCTCAGCGGTCGGATAGGAATAGTCAGGAAAAGTGCCCTCAATCTTAGCCTGATAGGTATGGGTACGACCTGTGAGCTTCCTGAGTTCCGACTCGTTATAATGGTTGGCCATCTGGTTATGCGTAGTCAAACGGATATAGCCTTCCTCGGGTTTGGGGATGAACGTTGGCTGGTAGCGACTGTTCAACAACTGCAAATCTGCTTCCGTTGGTTGTCCTTCACGGATATGGTTCAACAAGGTCAGAAAGGTATCGTCCTGCTGTCGATATACCTTTTCCAGTTGGATGGTGACATAGTCAATCTGTGCCAGCGCTTTCGAACCAAAGAAGTAAGGCGTATCGTAATAAGGCGCCAGCATCCGTTCATCCTCAGGTGTCACCACAGGCGTTAACTGTTGCAGGTCACCAATCATCATCAGCTGTACACCACCAAATGGCTTGTAGCGGTCGCGAAAACGGCGCAATACGCTGTCAATGGCATCCAACAGGTCGCTGCGCACCATCGATATCTCGTCGATAATCAACAGGTCGAGCGACGAAATGAGTTTGCGTTTCTCCTTGCCGAAGTCGAACTTCGACTCTATCTTCGCACCAGGCACGAAGGGCGTAAAGGGCAGTTGGAAGAACGAGTGGATAGTCATGCCACCCGCATTGATAGCTGCCACACCCGTTGGTGCCACGACGATGTTACGCTTGCTGCTGCGCTCTACTACTGTCTTCAGAAACGTGGTCTTGCCCGTTCCTGCCTTACCCGTCAGAAAGATGCTACGACCTGTATGTTCCACGAAGTCCCATGCTGTACGCAGCTCTATATTTTGTTCCATGATAGTCTATTTCTCAGTTTAATTTGGCAAAGTTACTGCTTTTTTCGTAACTATGCAAACGAATAGCAACAAATTTCAAGACTAATTGTAAGGGGCGTGCCTATGATGACAAAATGACGGGAAGTCAGTCCTTATTATATATAAATAAGGAAACAAATCAAAAGACATGAGAAAATACATCGTATTAAGCATCTTGATGTGCCTGACGCTGACCATGATGGCCCAGCACGTCAGCATTGTAACCTCAAAGAAGGCCACCAATCGTGAGCAGTATGCCAAAGAATACTTAGAGAGGAAACTAAGTAAGTTGGGTTATTCATTTGCACCGAAAGGGAAACAAAAGATTACACTTCTGTGCGCAAACGACGGCCCGGCAGAAGGCTATACTATCAGTTGCGACAAGAAAGGCATCACGGTTTCAGGTAATGACCCTACAGGTGTTATTTATGGCTGCGTGGAACTGGCTGAGCGCATCAAGCAAACAGGATCCTTTGAGATACAACCAACAAAAGAAAATCCAAGGATGGTCATGCGAGGTACCTGCATCGGACTCCAAAAGACTGTCTATCTACCTGGTCATGGGGTCTACGAATACCCTTATACTCCTAACAACTTCCCTTGGTTCTACGATAAACAAGAATGGGTGAGATATCTCGATATGATGGTAGATAACAAGATGAATTCACTCTATCTTTGGAATGGTCACCCCTTTGCATCATTAGTGAAGCTCAAGGACTATCCCTTTGCTTTAGAGGTGGACGAGGAAACCTTCAAGAAGAACGAGGAGATCTTCTCGTTCCTGACCCATGAGGCCGACAAGCGTGGCATATGGGTGATTCAGATGTTCTATAACATCATTTTAAGTAAGCCATTTGCCGACCACTATGGACTAAAAACACAGGACCGCAACCGTCCTATCACCCCACTTATCTCTGATTATACCCGCAAGTCGATAGCAGCTTTCATCGAACATTATCCTAACGTCGGATTATTGGTATGCCTAGGTGAGGCTATGGCTACCATAGAAGATGATGTGACTTGGATGAAGGAAACGATTATCCCTGGCATCAAAGACGGATTGGCAGCTAGTGGACGAGCCACTGTGCCCGACGGATCTCCGTCGGATCTCCCCCCCATCGTGCTGCGTTCACATGATACTGACGGACCTCTAGTCCTGAAGGAGTCGCTACCCCTCTACCCCAATATTTATACCATGTCGAAATATACGGGTGAATCGCTGACTACCTATGAGCCAGGCGGTCCTTGGGGGGAGACACATCAACAACTGGCTGCTGCAGCACCTGTACATATAGACAATGTGCATATTCTGGCTAATCTGGAACCTTGGCGTTGGTCTTCCCCAGCCTTCATCCAGAAAACGGTTCAAGCTATGCATCGTGCCCACCATTCTAAAGGCTTGCACCTCTATCCCCAGGCTTCCTATTGGGATTGGCCCTATACAGCAGACAAGTTGCCTGATCACGAACGACTGAGACAGATAGATCGCGACTGGATGTGGTATCAGGCTTGGGGACGCTATGCTTGGAACGATCAGCGTGGCAACGACAGGTCTTATTGGAAAAAAGAATTGGCCGATTACTTTGGCATCGACACTATTGCCTCTGCCCATCTACTGAATGCCTATGATGAAGCAGGTGAGATTGCCCCAAAACTGCTTCGCCGCTTTGGCATTACGGAAGGTAATCGTCAGACCTTACTCTTAGGTATGACCATGGGACAATTGGTCAATCCGTATAAGTATACCATTTACCCAGGCTTCTACGAGAGTTGCGGACCTCAGGGTGAAAAGCTTATTGAATATGTAGAGAAAGAGCACAAAGGGCAGCCGCATGTGGGTGAACTGCCTCTCGATATCGTCGATCAATGTGTTGCTCATGGTGAGAGAGCTATGCGCGAAGCCAGTAATGCCATCCTCACAATGGAGCCTACACGCCATGCTGACGAATTCCAACGACTGAAGAATGACTTCAACTGTTATGCCCTGTTTGCCCAATCATTCCAACTGAAAGTAAAAGCTGCCCAGCAGGTATTGAACTACAAATGGACAAAAGACTTGAAGTATTTGGAGGCTGCTGTGCCTCTACTGGAAAAAAGTAACACGCTATGGAAAGTGTTAAGTCGTCTGACCGACCAGACTTACCTCTATGCCAACTCTATGCAGACAGCCCAGCGTCGTATACCCGTGGGAGGTGATGGTGGCAAGATGAAGACCTGGAGTGAGTTAAGCGTGGTTTATCAGGCCGAGCTCGATGCCTTTAAAGAGAACATTGAGAAATTGAAACATCCTGTAGCACAGACTGATGTCAAGATTCAGCCGCTCACCCCTGCCCAGGTTACCATTCTCTCACCTCGTACCTCTCACCTCTCACCTCTTGAGAAGGGTGCCATTCTCTTTGAGAATCGTCCTGACACTCCTGTCGATTCCGTTGCTCCTGAGTTAGTGGGGCTGCAAGCACTCGTGCTGAATCGCGACACAACACGTATCGTTGGTACCACCATCGAATATGAGAGCGACAAGCCCGTCAAACTGCTAGTTGGTCTCTTCAAAGACGACGACCAAAAATTTGCCAAGGCTCCCAAACTGGAGATTGACGCCACGGGCAATGAGTACGGGCAGGCAGAACCCATTCTGACTAATGCCATCAGTATTGTACAACTACCGAAAGTAAACATCCACCAATATGCGCTGCCTGCTGGTCGTAATACCATCCGTCTGCCTAAGGGTATCCTCATGGTGGCAGGCTTTACCGAAAGTGACATCAAGCCTCGTGACTGTGGACTTAACGGACCATCCAGCGAAGTAGATTGGCTGTTTCAGAAGTAAAAGATTATGAAAAAAATACACACCGCACTCTTGACGCTTTTTAGTGTGGTCAGCAGTTTTGCTGCTGACATCATTCCACAATCTGATATGCAACGCATCTATCAAGAGGTGCGCACACCCTATAAATATGGTATGGTAGTTGCTCCTACGGACAACTACCACAAGATAGACTGTCCTACCGTCTTCCGAGAGGGCAACAAGTGGCTGATGACCTACGTCGTCTATAATGGCAAGGACGGACTCGACGGACGTGGCTATGAAACATGGCTGGCTGAGAGCGACGACCTGTTACATTGGACAACGAAAGGACGTATCCTGTCGTATAAGGATGAAGGATGGGACATGAACCAACGTGGTGGTTTTCCAGCACTTATCGATTGGACGTGGGGTGGTTCTTATAGTATTGCCAAATTCAAGAAGAAATATTGGATGACCTATATTGGCGGACATGGTACGGGTTATGAAGCTGTACGCGAACCGCTGAACATTGGTATGGCATGGACAGAGGAAGACATCACTCAGGCTCACGAATGGCAGTCTAGCAATATACCCCTGCTATCTATCGACGATAAGGATGTACAATGGTGGGAGAAACTGGTACAATATAAGAGTACTATCTACGAAGTGAAAAATGATAAGGGAAAAGTGAATAATTTGCTTCCGCCAGAGATTCGCAAGTACCGCTATATCATGTTCTATAACGCTGGAGGCATCAATCCGCAAAACGAATTGAAAGCAGAGCGCATTGGTATTGCTCTTTCCAATGATTTAAGAAGGTGGAAGCGTTATAAGGGGAACCCTGTTTTCTATCACGAAGCACCAGGCATTATCACAGGTGACGCACAGATTGTCAAGATGAAAGATTACTATGTCATGTTCTATTTCTCTGCCTATAATCCAGAACGAAGATACAACGCTTACAACACGTTCTCAGTCAGTCGCGACCTGATTCACTGGCAGGATTGGACGGGCGAGGATCTCATCATCCCTAGCAAGACCTACGATGAAATGTTTGCCCATAAGAGCTACGTGGTGAAACACGACGGTGTGGTCTATCATTTCTATTGTGCTGTCAATAACGACCAGCAACGAGGCATTGCCGTAGCCACCAGTGTTCCCATGGGTCGCAGTAGCGTCTCTTTCCCAGAGCCTGAACGCAAAGGGCATCGTAACATCACCTCGCTGAACGACGACTGGACTGCCCGTTGTTCCGTAGGTCGCGATACCATCGCAACAAAAGTAACGCTGCCCCATAACTTTGACGATTACTACGGCTATCGTCAACTGCGACACGGTAACCTGCACGGAAAAGCCACCTACCAGAAAACATTTTCCACAGAAAAACAAGATGGCAAGCGCTATTTCCTGCAATTTGAAGGCGTTGGCACATACGCCTCCGTTACGCTTAACGGACACCATTATCCTGAAGAGCTAGTGGGCCGCACGGTATGGACACTCGACATAACCGATGCACTCCGTCAAGGCGAAAACCAACTAAGGGTCGACGTGAATCACCCTGCCATGCAGACATCCTCTCCATGGGTTTGTGGCGGTTGTTCTTCTGAATGGGGCTTTTCTGAAGGCTCTCAACCCTTTGGCATCTTCCGTCCCGTCAGCCTCATCGAGACGGATGCCGTCCGCATTGAACCATTTGGTGTTCACATCTGGAACAATGCATCCTGCGACTCAGTCTTTATCGAGACCGAGGTAAAGAACTATACCAAGCATACACAAACCATCGAACTCGTCAATAAGTTTACGCTGGCTTCTGGCAAACAGGTCTTCCGCCATGCTGAGTACATCGCTCTGCCAGCTGGTGCAACAAAGATACTTCGACATGCTGAACATATTGACAATGTCCATCGTTGGAGTCTTGACGATCCGTACCTCTACAACCTCGCCACTATGATTAAGCGTGATGGAAAAACCATCGATGAGATACACACACCCTTCGGCATCCGCTCTATCTCATGGCCCGTCTTGCGCAAAGATGGAGACAATCGATTCTTCCTGAATGGTCAACCTGTCTTCATTAATGGCACATGCGAGTACGAACATCTGTTAGGTAGCAGCCATGCTTTCTCACCAGAACAGATACGCTCTCGCATGAAGCAAATCACGAATGCTGGCTTCAATGCCCTCCGTGAGGCACACCAGCCCCACCATCTGCTTTATCAACAGCTGTGTGATGAGCAGGGCATTCTCTTCTGGAGCCAGTTCTCAGCCCATATCTGGTACGACACGTCTAAGTTCCGCAGAAACTTCAAGCATCTGTTAGAACGGTGGATTAAAGAACGTCGTAATTCACCTAGCATCATCCTCTGGGGACTACAAAATGAAAGTGTACTTCCTCGCAAATTTGCAGAAGAGTGTAGCAACATTATCCGACAACTCGACCCCACTTGTCTTGACCAACGTGCCATCACTACCTGTAATGGTGGCGAAGGTACCGATTGGAATGTCATACAGAACTGGAGCGGTACCTATGGTGGCTCTGCAGAGAATTATGACAACGAGTTGAAACGTCCAGAACAGTTGCTTAACGGTGAGTATGGGGCTTGGCGCACCATTGACCTACATGGCGATGCCAAATACAGCGAAGAATCGTTTACCCGTCTTTTGGAGACTAAGGCACGTCTGGCTGATAGCGCGAAAGATAGTGTCTGTGGTCATTTCCAATGGATATATATATCACACGACAACCCTGGACGTGTGCAGCCGGATGGGGCCTGTCGCCGAATTGACAAAATAGGACCTATTAATTACAAAGGTCTTGCTACTATCTGGGAAGAGCCTACCCCTGCCTATTACATGTACCGTCAGCGCTACACCAACCCTGTGCCCAACGGTTTCCCGTCGGGTGTTCTCCCCACCGCCGCAGACCGCAATCACGATCTTGTGAAGGGTGCAGAAGGCTATCACTACCTCTATCGTATTAACTGTGGTGGCGATACGTTCACAGACGAGTTTGGTCAAATATGGCAGGCAGATGACACTATCCACAGCCATTCATGGGGTCAGGACTTCGAAGGTATCCGTGCGCTACAGGCCAGCCAGCGACATATCGCTGACAACATCCGTGGTACCAACAGCGACGAACTGTTCCAGTTCTTCCGTTTTGGTCGTCATCGTCTGTGGTATGATCTGCCTGTTCCAGATGGCGAATACCGTATAGAGCTTTACTTCGTTGAGCCCTGGCATGGCAAGGGAGGTGGTGAAAAAGATGACTACGAAGGACTTCGCATCTTCGATGTCGCTATCAATGGTGAGACCGTTGTCAACGACCTCGACCCATGGGAAGAAGCAGGCTATCTTGGTTCCCTGAAACGCGTTGTATATGCAACTGCAAAGGATGGTTGTCTACACATCTCATTCCCTGAGGTGAAGGCTGGGCAAGTTGTTATCTGTGGCATTGCCATCGCTACCACCTCAGACACTTCTCTCACCTCTCATCTCTCATCTCTCACTTCTGATTATTGGCATGCCCTCGATACCGACACCATTGCTAAACTACCCAAGGAAGAACTTCCACAAGATACTGAGGCTCGTCCCGCCATCGTCTATCAGCCTGAGAAAATAAAGGATAAGCTGCAAAACGATGCTACAACATTTATCATTACCCCTGGTCTTGGTCAGGAGTACGCCCTCCGTTTCCGTTATAAGAATACGACAGGACAACCCGTCACTAGCAGAATGACCATCACAGACTCCAAGAATACTATTTTAGTAGATACATATATTACTTTCCCGCCGACACCCAATAAGTTTAAAATGCTGTCTACTACAACAGGTACTCAAATCAATGCCGGTACCTACTCCCTGCAAATCAATTCAAAAGAGATAGAATTTAAAGAACTGGAAGTACAATGAACAGAATCCTATATAGCCTCATCGCCTTATTAGTTCCTGTCGCAACGTTTAGCCAAGAGCACCACGACTGGGAAGACAACCACGTATTGCAGATCAATCGCGAGCCATCACGAGCCTACTTCATTCCTTATGGCGAAAAGTCTGGCGACCGCATGTTGTCACTTAATGGCAAGTGGTTGTTCCGTTGGACAAAAACTCCCGATGAACGTATCAAGGACTTTTATCGTACAGACTATGATGCTAAGAATTGGAAAACTCTGACTGTTCCTGCCAACTGGGAGGTCAATGGTTATGGCACAGCTATATACGTCTCAGCAGGCTATCCTTTCAAAATCGACCCGCCTTATGTCATGAAGGAGCCCAAGAAAGACTGGACCACCTATGAAGAACGTAACCCAACAGGACAATACCGCCGCACCTTTACCCTGCCAGCAACATGGCAGAACGGGCAAACTTTTCTGCGTTTTGAAGGTGTCATGTCGGCTTTCTATGTTTGGATTAATGGCGAGCAAGTAGGCTACTCACAAGGTTCTATGGAACCCTCAGAGTTTAATGTCACTCCTTATATTAAAAAAGGTGAGAACCAAATAGCTATCGAAGTCTATAAATACAGCGATGGTTCTTACCTTGAGGATCAGGATTTCTGGCGTTTCGGCGGCATCCATCGTGATGTACTACTCTACCATACGCCCGATGTCCGACTGCGAGATGTCGCTGTCCGTTCCTCGATGGATGGCTTACTGCAAATCAATCCACAATTCTCCGTCTATCAAGGCGAAACAGGCGAAGGCTATCACCTCGTGGCAACGCTGATGGATGGTTCTCGTTCCGTATGCTGCGACAGTGTCGCAGCTTCTGAAGTTCTCGACCTCCAGCACAAGGCATCCCGCATGAACGAGTGGTATCCCCAACGTGGCTATCGCAAGTTTAACCGAATGGAAATGAAGGTTAGTAATCCTCATTTGTGGAGTGCAGAAAATCCCTATCTCTACACGCTGTTGATGGAACTTAAGGATCCTAACGGAAAAACCATTGAACGCGTGACGCAGAAGGTTGGCTTCCGTTCGATTTCCATCAAAGGTGGGCAGCTGCTTATCAATGGTACACCTATAAAGATTCGAGGTGTCAACCGCCATGAACATGATCCTTACAAGGCCCGTGTGATGACAGAAGATTTGATGTTAAAAGATTTAGAGTTGATGAAGGAGGCTCATATCAATGCTGTCCGTCTCGCTCACTATCCCAATTGTCCGCGTTGGTATGAACTCTGCGATAGTATCGGTATGTATATCATGGATGAGGCTGATTGCGAAACGCACGGACTTCGTGGCACGCTGGCTTCGACCCCTGATTGGGGCGATGCCTTCTTGGATCGTGCCATCCGTATGGCTGAGCGCGACAAAAACCATCCCTCAGTTATCTTCTGGAGTCTGGGCAACGAGAGCGGCTACGGTCCTAATCAGGCTGCAATGTCTGCCTGGCTCCACGAGTTCGACCCCACGCGTCCTGTTCACTACGAAGGTGCGCAGGGCGACCCAGACCCATCAACAGTTGATGTCATCTCGCGCTTCTATCCGCGTGTCATGGAGGATTATCTGAATCCTGGTATTCCTGAAGGCTCTGACAAGGAACGTGCCGAGAATGCCCGTTGGGAACGCCTGTTGGAAATCGCCAATAAAACGGGCGACCATTGTACATGGGTGGGCTCCGATGGTGGTCCTCGTCCCGTGCTGACCAGCGAATACGCCCACTCGATGGGTAATGCCCTTGGCAACTTTAAAGAGTATTGGGACGAGATTAACTCGAATCCACGTATGCTCGGAGGCTTTATCTGGGACTGGGTCGATCAAGGTATCATTCGAGATGGTAAGGTACTCTATGGTGGCGACTTTGGCGACAAGCCCAACTTACACGCTTTCTGCATGAATGGAATTGTAATGAGCGACCGCACGCTGACACCCAAATACTACGAGGTGAAGGCTGTTTATGGTGGACTGAGCGAACAGGAGATAGCCAATAAGTATCCTGAAACCTCAGCAGCCAAGCCCAAACCCTCAAAAGCAAAAAAGACCACATCCGAAATAACACAACTAATAGCCAACATCAAGACACAATGCTTCCGTGCTCCTACGGATAATGACAAGAGTTTCGGTAATTGGCTCGCCAAAGACTGGAAGCGCTGTGGTCTCGATACGTTGTATATGCCAGTGTGGACAGAACAGCATGGTAACGAATTGGTGTTTACATTCGACATTCCCGATTCAATACCCCCCATTCCGCGTTTGGGCATCCTTATCGAACTGCCTCGCGAATACGAACAACTCACATGGTATGGTCGTGGACCTTGGGACAACTATCCTGATCGCAAGGTGTCGTGTCCCACTGGCTTATGGAAGTCGACAGTCTCTGAGCAGTACGTTCACTATCCTCGTCCACAGGACTCCGGCAATCATGAGGATTGCACCTACGTAGAACTTAGTACCAAGAAGGGAAAGCGTCTCCGCATTGAGGCCATTGACGAGCCTTTCTCCTTCTCTGCCCTGCCCTATTCGGCTCAGTATCTGGCCAGTAAGACGCATGATTACGAACTTGTCGACGAGGGTCCCAACACCCGCAATAGCGAGGCAAAGACATATCTCAGTATAGATTGTGCTGTTATGGGACTAGGCAACAGCTCGTGTGGTCCAGGTGTACTGAAAAAGTACACCATCGACAAGCAGAAGCGCCATCAACTGAAGATCCGGATTTATTAAAGCGTCGTGACGCTTCACATGCGACTTACAGACAACCTCAACAATAAAGTCAGTATTCTTCGATGATTTGCTTGAGGCGTTCGCGACGGGCGGCTTTTTTGCTTTGGCGCCACTTCTTAGGAATGAGTTTACCAATAAGTCCAAACAAGTTCATACCCTGATTGCTACTTGCCGCTATCAGTTGCGCATCTATCGGATTTAAGCGCAATTGACTCTTCAGGTCCTTAAGCTTGTCTTCGCGTTTTTTCTGTCCGAACACCACCACTTCCTTCAGGTTCAACAGTTTAGAAATCAGGAATACCGTATCTTTCACCTCTTCCAGATTGAGCATGCGGCTCTCGTAATTGACATGAGAGAACAATAGCGTCCTGCAACTGTCGGATACTATAATACATCCCAGCGAGTCAGTCTGAGCTGTACGTCCCGTGCTGACCACGTTGGCGCCAGCCACAGGAACTAAAGTCTCCACATCCACCACCCTAAGCTGTCGTTGAGCCGAGAGTAGCAGACTATACATAAGGGTTGTCAGAAGTATGGTTATCCGAAACGTTCTCATCGTCTGCAAAGATAACCAACTTCCGCCTTCCCCACAAATCGTTTTACATTATTTAGTCTTATTCAAGTCCCGTTAAGTTAACAGAGTTCAATCAAAATCTGTCGTTATTGGAGTGATTTCTCCATCTCCTTGATGTATTTCTCCATTTGTCCGTTCAAGTACTGCTGGAGCTTACGGGCAGGCTTTGCTTCACGGCTGTAGCCGAAACTCTTAAAGTACTCGTTGAGCCCCTGGTTCTGCTCGTTATAGAATTTCAAAATTTCCTTATACAGAGTCGGTAATTCAATGGCTGGTATTGCGTAGCCTTTAACGAGTTTGATGACATCCTGGTACTTCTTGTCCAGTTCCTTGTTCTGCTTCAGAATCCCCTCGAAGATGGTACCAATTCTTAAATAGCTGCGCATGCCTTTCATTTCCTTACCAATGGCTTCGTAGCTGGCCTTGATTTTCTCCATGTCCATCTGAACAAGTTCTGTTTTCAGCTGAATCTGTGCCTGTTGCTGTGCGGTGAGCAAGTTTCTCCAATCCTCAGGTTGGACGGCAGTAGCCTTCTGGTATTCAGCGGGCACCTCGTCAATTACCTTGACGGCATTAGGCTCAATGAGGCTCTTACCCGACTGGCGCCCTACACGGCGTTCGTAGTCCTTGTCCTCGTCGTAGTAGCCGTTGTGGACGGTGATGTTGTAGGTCTCGCCAGGCACAAAGTCCAAGTCAATCCATGCTGAGCAGAGCGAACCATCAGGGAAGATACAACGCAGGCGGCCCACACAGGGCTTGGTGAGTTCTGTCTGCCATTCGAAGCGCTTGTTGATGACAGGCACACAAGCCACATACTCATGGTCTTGAAGGTTGTAGAGAGCATCACGCGAGTCAGCGATATAGATATTGTAAAGCGAGTCCTTGATGTTCTCGTCCACACGACCCACAATCTTAAACATCCGCTTGTCGCTCTCGAAATTCTTCTCGTAGACATCGGGGCGCAACGAGGTGATCATATAAATCATGCCATTGGCGATTTTTTTATCCGACGACAGTACCCAAGTGATGGCATAGGCGTCGCGCAACTGAGGATTCTCGGGGTTCTTGCAGCACATCATCCACATTTCCTGATCATCATGCGTGCGAACATGCAACGACGTGTTGTCATCAGCATTGTTGGTATACACATTCAGCAGGAAATACTGCTTGCTGCCAGGTTGGATGTGCTGGAACTGATACGACAGGGGCTCGTCCTTCGGGAAGTTGATGGCCACAGCGTTCAGGACATTGTCGTTTTGCATTTGGTTTGTTGGACAACGGAAGGGCACAATCTTGATGCTCGACTCTATGATGCCCGTGTTGGGATTGCGGTTCACAGAGTACGTCTGACCTTCGTTCGTCCCAAACTTTTGGATGATGGCGTTCAACGTGAAAATAACGCTCTCTGGCTTCTTCTGGGGTGCTGCCGACGGGTCGGCACTGGCTGTTGTTACGGCGCTGCTAACAATGAGCAGCATGATAAATATACGTTTCATAATTATTGATTTTGTGCTGTTTGTTCTAATTGATGTTTTGCGATCTCGAGTTCCAGTTGTGCCCATTTCAGATAGGCCTCGTTGGCTTGTTTCTTCATGAGAGCAATCTCTTCTGGAGTGTATTTGTAGTTCTCTGGGCGAGTAATGGGGATGTCGCGCTCTGTCAGTGTCACCTTCTTTTCCTGAGGGTTAGCGGTCTCAGCTTTTGCCAGGTCGTTAGGGGCTTCATCAATAGCAGGTTTTGCTGCTGGTTCCTCAACTTTTGTCTCTTTTGCCAAGAGCGGTTTCTCTTTCTTGCGAGCCTTTTTGACAGCCTTGATAGTTGGAACCGCTATTGGCGCATCCTCAACCTTTGGCATTTCAACCTTATTATTAATAATCGGTGTCTCAACCTCTGGCTGAATGTCTGCAACGACATCCTTAGGAGTATCTTTAGGTGGCATCAGCCAAACTATCATGACGCCAGCCACACTGGCAGCAGCAATCCAAGGCCACACGATGCGACGCTTCACTGGCTTTTCTGAGACGGCCATGCGCTGCATCAGCCGATCGTTGAGGTCAGCGGGCATCTGTGGACGTTCGGCTTCGTCCATCTTCAGGGCGTCGCGAAGGTTCGTGTCCGCTTGTCTGAGTGCATTGATTTTATCCTCTGTCATGATTGCAACATTTTGATGATTTTACATATTTTCTTTCTCGTTCTGCTGAGCTTCGAGGCTACCGTCGTGGGAATTGACTCCGTCACGTAGGCTATCTCCTTCAGGCTCATTTCTTCGTAGTAGAACATCGTTAGGATAGCTCGTTCTTCGGGTGGCAAGTGCTTCAGGGCTGCACGTATTAGCTGTACCGTTTCTTCGTTCGGACAGCCCAGCGTCTCTTCCACTTCCGCATCCGACAGCTGCTCGGCCTTGCCCTCGCGATCTTCGAAGTATATCACTGCCTGGCGCTTGTGCCTGAGCCACGTAACGGCTTCGTTGTAGGCGATGCGCGATATCCAGGTTCTCAACGATGATTTTTCTGTGTCGTACTTCTCGATGTTCTTAAAGACCTTCACAAACACGTCCTGATACACCTCCTCGGCATCCTCCGTCGCTGGCAGCATCCTCGCTACTTGTGCGAAGACCTCGTTGCCATAGCGTTCGAGCGCCTGTCTTTGGGCTTTGGGACTTTGTTCGCGCAGTCCCCGTATCAGGTCAATATCTATTTCAGTTGCCATTCGTTTTTGTTCTTTCTACTTATATATACGACGGCAATCATCAAAATATTGCAAGGAGCAAAAAAAATCACAATTCGCTAACACGCTTTCTTATTATAAGATAGGTGTGAAGCATTTGCATAAAATGGTCATACTCGCCAGGTGTGATGTCCACCTTGATATCGCTGTGCTTTTCAGGATACTTCTCTCTATAGGCGTTTCTCACCATTTCATGCGTCACGATATTGTCCAATGGGATGTTATATTCCTCAATGATAGGTAACAAATACTCTATGGCACTAGCTATCTGCTTACCTGTCAATGGTGCTTCCAACGTATTGCCTTGAAACTCGACACCTATCGTACAGTAGTTGCAATGTTCCATACCATGCAGTATCGATAGTCCTGCATGGTAAGTAACGACGGTGGGGTCGGCCATCACATAACGCGTACCGTTAGTATCTATCACAACATGGGTACTCACCTGCCGTTCTGGCGACGAGAGGATTTCGAGTGACTCTTCAACTGTCGGTTCTCCTGTGTGATGAAGCACAATACCCTTCACCTCGTTCTTCCGTTTTTTATCATAGTTTGGCGTTGGATAGCTTATCTCTTCAAAGCCCATAATCTTTTCATAGGTGCGCTGAATAGGCACCTTATGCTGTTCCTCCTGCTGCGACTGCTGTCGGATAAACCAGACAGCAGTCACAATTGCAATTACCAAGACCATCGGCAACAGCAATAACAGTATCCTAGGACCTATACCAAATCTACGTATCAAAACGATTGCAAGCTATAAACCTTAGAATTCCAAGATAAGAGACTGGCGAGACTTCAACGTCAGGTCTGAAGACAGGTCGTAGTAACGGCCCGTCAAGATATCCTTGGCGCGCTTCGTGGTGCCGATAACCTCAGCATAACGCTTCACCTCCATCTTTGCCGTTTTTGACGTACCATTAAGGATGGTCAAAGCCGTCTTTCCCTTATATTGGCGGGCGATAACATAAATACCATTGAAGGGGATGAACTGCGTCATCGAGCCCTTGGTGATAAGCTTGTTGTCCTGACGCCAATGAAGCAGTCGACTGGTCCACTGGAACATCTGCTGCTCAGCCTTGGTGCGTCCTTCTGGTGTGAAGGCGTTATGATCGTCGCCTGGGAATCCGCCTGGAAAGTCCTTGCGCACGTTACCATCCGTCACCTCCTTGGTGCCATTCATCAGAATCTCCGTACCATAATAGAGCTGGGGAATGCGCTGAACGGTGAGCAGCAAGGCCAGCGCCTGCTTCAAAGCCAGCGAGTCTTTACCATTACCCAGGAAACGATCCGTATCGTGGTTGTCGATAAAGGCCATTACACTCTTCGGATTGGGGTACAGGTAATCGTAGACGAACGAATTATAGAGGCGATTCAAGCCGGCAAACCACGGGTCAGTCTCTTCGTGCTTCGCCTGGTTCAGCTTGTCATAGAACGAGAAGTCCATCACCGTCTTCAGATACGAGTTATTCTTCGACAACTTCGAGTCCTTCTGCCACGAAGCCGTATAGGCAGGCTCCGTCACCCATGTCTCACCAACGGTATTGAAGTTGGGATACTCCTCGTCGATTTCCTTCATCCATTGGGCCATTGCATCAGCATAGGCATACGGATAAGTGTCCATGCGGATGCCGTCGATACCCACCGTCTCAATCCACCACTTTGAATTCTGAATGAGATAGCGCATGAGGTGAGGATTGTGCTGGTTCAGGTCAGGCATGGTGGGCACAAACCAACCCTCGGTAGTCTCCTTCAGATCCACCTTCGAAGCATAGGGGTCCATCACAGGAGTCAGCTTGTACGATGTTTGCAGGAAACTGGTTCCATCGGCCTTCGAAGTACCCTTCGACTCCTTCAGCCACTGGGGCAGATTCAACCAGTCCTTCGTAGGCATATCGAGCGTCCAGGGGTGCTCGAAACCTGAGTGGTTGAATATCATGTCCATCACAACTTTCAAGCCTTTCTGATGTGCCTCGTCGCACAGACGGCGATAATCTTCATTCGTACCAAAACGGGGATCCACACGATAGTAGTTGGTGGTAGCATAGCCGTGATAGGTCGAGAAGCCACGCTCATCGTCTGGTGAATCATTCTCCAAGACGGGTGTCAGCCACAGGGCCGTCACGCCAAGCTCCTTGAAGTAGTCCAAATGTTCGCGAATACCGTTCAGGTCACCACCGTGACGCAGCGAGGGCTGTGTACGGTCTTCCTTATAGGCGCGCATTCCCTTCACCTGCGGGTTGTGTCCTGCGCCCTGTGCAAAACGGTCGGGCATGAGCATGTAAAGCACATCGCTGATGTCGAAGCCCTTGCGTTTCTTACCCTCCATCTCACGCTGTTTCAGCACATAGGGAACAGCAAAGCTTTTCACTTTTCCCTTTTCATTTTTCACTTCAAACTTGAGCGTCATCGTGCCTGGCTGGGCATCCTTCACATTCAGATAGACCAACAGGTAATTGGGCGAATCAAGGCGTACCAGACTATCGATGGTAACACCAGGATAATCTGTTGCCACGGCCTCAGCATCGCGGATACCTTTGCCATACACCATCAACTGCACCGAGGGATTCTTCATACCCACATACCAGTCGGTAGGCTCGATTCGGTCAATCACTGTCGTACTCCTTTTTGCTGCACTCATAGTCAAAACGTTTGCCATCAGAATGGCCATTACCAAAAATACTCTTTGCATATCTGTTCTAAGTTTATTCTCACCTTGCAAAGATAGTGATTTTTATGCTACGATGTTATCGTTTTTCGTAGATAATATTTCTATCACTGCAAAATCGTTTGCACAAGTGACCTTATCCCTTACATCGACTTTGTTAATTATCTCTAAATAACGCATGCATTTAGTATTAGTTTAAATAATAAACATTATATTTGCGACATAATGTTTAAGATACAAACATAAACTAACATGTCTACGATAGAAGAACTGAACATCATCTCCCGCATGCGAAGTGAAGTTGTTGGTCGCAAGGAACTCACTGGCGAAAACCTCTTCCTGGCTTGGGGGTATCCTACAGCTATCGTTCTGTTTTTGGAATTTCTGGCACTCTTGCTGTGGAATGAAGATTGGTGTAGCTGGCTATGGGCAGGCATTCCGCTGATAGGCGCACCGCTCATGATCTATTTCTTAAATAAGGACTACGAACGCACCCATCATCGTACACTTGAAGCAAACATTGCGCTGATGATGTGGATATTCATCGGATTTGCGTCTTGCATAGGTGGTACCGCAATGGGGTTCGCTGGTGTGTTCCCTCAATGCTACTGTGCCTATCAGGGACTACTTGTTGGCATGGGTTGCTTTATGACGGGCATCATCCTGCATTTCCGTCCGAAGATCATCTGTGGCATCATTGCCTCCCTGCTCTCTGCCGTTCCTCTCTTCTTACAAGGCGACCTCTGGCCTTGGCAGTTGCTGATGACTTCCATCATTTCAGTTATTGCATTGATTATACCTGGTCATTCATTTAGAAAATACGTAAAGAACTATTATGAACACATTTAAGTTTGCCGTTATCAATCCTCTACTCCATAGCGAGCTGCGTCTGAAAATCATGGTAGCCCTCGATTCGTTGGAGAGCGCCGACTTTATGTATCTGTGTCAGATTACCGACTCTACGCGAGGTAACTTGAGCACACAGATTACCACATTGAAGGATGCCGCTTATATCGAAGTTTCGAAGTCTGGACTAGGACGATTCTCTCGCACCGTTTGCAGCATCACGAATAAAGGTCGCGAAGCCCTGCGTGCCTACGAGAATGGTCTGCGCCAGCTCTTCTCGCAAGAGATACCTGCTCAGCCAGAAGAGCCCAAGGCTTCAGCAGGCTAAAAATACTATAAAACTAGCTATCAACCCTTTTTATTACTATAACTTAAAATCAACGCTTATGAGGAAAAAGATTTTATTTACGCTGCTGCTCACCATCTTTGCGGTGGGCGCATGGGCCGACGATGCCAAGATTATCGTGTGGCTCAACGACGGCAACAAGACGGAGATTCTCTTCAACGAGATGCCTGAGTTCTTGTATGCCGATGGTAACATCTCCCTGCAGAATGGTAGCACCACCCTGTCGTGGCCGCTGTCTAACCTGCAGAAGTTTACCTTTGAGGATATCGTATCCTCAGTACCTACTGTACCTACCGACATCAAGGAGGTGAAGAAGGCTACTCTCGACCTGCTCTCTGACCATTGTTCCGTTTACGATTTGAACGGCAAACTCATCAGGAAGCAGATCAAGTCTCTCTCTGAGCTCCCCAAGGGCGTGTATATTGTAAAGGACGGCAATGTATCGATTAAAGTAGTACGCAAATGAAGAAGTTTATACTCTCTGTGTGGCTACTGATGCTCAGCATGGTAGTCAGCGCCCAGACATTTGTCGTCGTGGATAAGAACGGCAATCGTGTCACCTTCGACGTTAGTAAACTAGATAGTGTGACCTTCCAGCAAGACCCTCCAGGCTTTACCGTCTACGACACCACCGAAGAAAGCAAAGGCAATGAGAATGAAGGCGAAGACCCAAGCCAAGGAGGAGGTGACGATCCTGGACAAGGTGGCGAAGGAGGCGAGGAAGAACCCGCTCAGAATGTCTACGCCTTCACTTTTGACGAAGTACAGACTTTTTCTGGCGATCCAAACTTCCTGTTCTCTCATCCTGATACCATCTATGTAGGTAGCGAGACGGAACTTTTCAGGTTTCAGTTGAGAACCAACGTCGACTATAGTTATAAACCCAGCGACGCTTGGCTTAACTTCTCGTCGGTGGTGGCTGATACAGACTCTCTGCAGTTCGAAGCCATCATGAATCCTTCTACTGAACAGCGTATTGGCTACATTGCCTTTGTCAGCAAAGACGAACAGATGCGCGACACGCTCTATGTGGTACAAGCAGGCAAATACGATTCACGCTATATTGCCATCGACTGGACAAGCACTACACTCGACAACTTCAATGAAGAGAGCGGTGAGGCTAAACTGACCTTTACTGGCGACATTCCCGTCATGGGCCAATACGACGTTGTGCTACTACCTAAGGACGATTCCTATGTGATCCGTCTTATCGACAAGATACAGCAGGCCGAAGGTAGCCAGACAGTTACCCTCTCTACCAGTCAGGGTCTGATGGGCAATCTGTTTAAAGGGCAGAAGTTCACCCTCGCGACAGAAGCACAGGGGGCACAACGACGCGCTGCATTGTCAGGTGACGATGATACGCCCATCTATCTGCCCACAAAGGTAGAGGTATTCACAGGCGACAAGTACGTGGAGATTTACAATGCCGACAAGGCTACTCGTGGTCGCAAGGCACCGCAAGGTTTCGAAAACGACTTTATCAATTGGGAGTACAATCAGGACGGTATGCCTCTCTGGGAGAGTGGAATGCAGTCGCTCTCATGGGATAAACTCAACTTCAATATCGGCCTGAAGGGTCTGTTCTCTTTCGACTTCGGCGATATTCCTTGGGAGAAAGTTCGCATGGGCGACCTGCAGAACCTTCGCATAGCTCTTGAGGGCGGCTTCGACATGGAGCTGGTGATGAAATATCTCGTGGCCAGCGAAGTGGAATGGAAGAAGGAATGGACGCTGAAGGAAGATGTCTTCAAAGCTAAGTACACCTTTACTGTTGGTACTGTTCCTGTCTATATCACGGTGGGCGCCGATCTCATGGCTGAGGTAGCTCTTGGCGCATCAGGCGAAGCAAGCATTTCAGCAGGCGTCAAGGCGTCGAACAAAGTGACCTACGGCGTAGAATGGGATGCAGAAAAGGGTGTATCGAAGATTTCTGAGTGCGAGAAGACGCTCGAAATGGTAGGACCTGATGTAGACATCAAGGCACACGCCGAGGCTCGTGCCACTGTCTATCCTCAAATAGAAATAGGTATCTATAAGGTGCTCTGCCCCACTATCAGCCCACAGCCATACATCAAGGCTGAGGCCGATGGCCGTCTGGTAGAAAACAAATACGTAGCTTGGAACGCTGGCGTATCAACTGGCGTCGACCTCGGATTAGGTCTCTGCCTCGACCTCTTCTTCTGGAAGAAAGACCTGGGCGAGATTGAGCCTATCAACGTGTTCGACCTGCCACTAGTCAGCCTGCCTGATGAGATGGAACTGCTCAACGAGCCCGAGGAGGAAGTGCTGATCAATGGAAAGCGCGAGGTAAAATATCACGTCACCAACAAGATTAACCTGACGGGTAAGACCTACAACGCACCTGGCGTGTTGGTACACTTCGAGGCCGAAGGCGGTGAACTGGAAGATGAATACGGCTACACGGATAAGGACGGCAACGTCAGCGCCTTCTTCACTCTGACTGACACGAAGGGTGGCACTGTGAAGGCCGAAGTTGTGCTGGGTGCTGAGGGCGAAGAGCCTGAGGAAGGTGCGGTTGTTGATGAAGAAGACGGCATCAAGGCTGACGATTGGACGGCACTTGCTATCGATCATCGGCTGACACCATCGCCTGCTTCTCAGGACATCGAGAAGGGAACAACGGCTGCCATCATCTATAAGTTGGAACGCTACACCTCGAAGACTGGCGAATGGACAGGCTTTGGTGGACAGACCATAGAGTTCGAGGCTACAGGCGGTACTGTAGCTCCTACATCGGGTGTAACGGCACAAGACGGTACTGTAGCCATCACCTTCACTCCTGAGGCTGATGCTACAGAGGGTAAAATCACCGGTTCTACTTCTGGCAAAGATCCCGATCCTTGGGGCAAAGTCAGCTCTGCTACCATCAAAATCAAAGAAGAAGGTGGTGATGATGATCTTGTCGTCGTCGACGAAGGTCTGAAGAAGGCTGCCAAGCAGAAGCCCAACGTTTATGTCGTTGAGGACAAGAGTAAAGGCGAGACGATGACTCGCGAATATAAGCCCCAATGGTCGGAATGGAACAAGAACACGGATGCTATCACCTTCCAATTGGAGGATGCTACTGACGATGGTGGTACACTGGGTATGGTCTACGGATTTATACCAAAATCGATGGCAGATGTCGAGCTGGCTCTCACCCCTGATCAGTTTGCCAATACGCCTGGAGCCAAATTTGGCTTCGAGCTCTACGACGGCGTTGAGGTTATGAGCCATTTCGCGGCTTTTACCGACTTTACTGAAGGCAACATCCTACCTCAAAGTAAGATTATGCTGCACAAAGTGAAAAGCACCGCAGCCGCACGTCGCAACGCACCAGAAGAAGGAGAATATACTGGCGAGTACGAACTTCTGTTCTACCTGGTATTCAAGAACCAGACTTGGAATTCTGAGACACAACAGATGGAGGACGGAGACGACTACGAGATCTATGGTCGAGGTACGATGACGATGCATCAGCCCACCATTACCAGCTTCCAGGTGAGCACGGAAGACCAGTATGTGAAAGTAGGCAACTCGACAAAGGTAAAACTGGAACAGTACTATGAGGAGAATGCCACATGGGATTGGAACGATGTGGAACTGGTGGCACAGTATGTGGACTATGACGACCGCGAAAAAGATCTGGGCTTCTTCTCTTGGGATGCCGCCACGCAGACTCTCACAGCTGTAAAGTCCAACGACAACAAACAGGTATCCTTGACATTTGCCCTCAAGAGCAAGCCCGAAGTGAAATCCTATCTCACCTTATCAGTTGGTGAAGGATGGAAGTACACTTCCTTTAAGGTGGGACCAGAAGAGCAGACGGCATCTCCAGGTTCTGGTTGCAGTTTCCGTGTTGAAGACTTTGCTCCAAGGGATAATGAAGACGAAGCGTTTGACAACACTGCCATAGAGATAGATCCCGAGTCCGATCCGGATGACAACTTCAGATATTATGATTGGAATAACAAATATTCTGCCCGTCTGGATGTATATAGGACATCTATCGCACCTGGTGAGTACACTCTCCGCTTCCGCCTGAAGAGTGACCACTCTATAGGTAGTACGATGAAGATTATCATCAAAGCTGAAGAATAACAAAAACTACAACATGAGAACTTAAATTTATATTCTTCTAAAAACAATATTATTTAATGGTTTTAGGCTCGCTGACTGTGAAGTTCGCGAGTCTTTTTCTATTTCGGCAAAAAAAAAATACGAGTTTCTTTGTTTTGCTCTCGACTTTTTGTATCTTTGCAAAAGAATCTAAATCAATAACGATATGAAAACGAAGGAAATGAAGTCTTTGTGGTATATGATGGCCATTGTAGTCATAGGTTGCCGCTTGTTATCCGCTTGTGCTGTAGAAGATAATCCTGTCGTCAATCCAGACAAGCCGGAAGTGAAGAACTACGTGGAGCGCATGGTGCCCGTTGTTGACCCTAAGGGCGAGGCGCAAGGTACGGTGATGCTGCGTTTCTACGACGACATGCCCAACGTGGCCTATGTCAGCATCAGTAATTTCCAGAGCATCATGTATCCTGGAACTACGGTACAGGTATCGAAGACTGCTCCTAACCTGTATGCGCTGACCAGCCCATGCGGAACGGCAACAGTGGATACGGAGAAAGACATCTTCGAGAGCGACGACTACGAGGCCTTTACCAACATGATGGGTATGGTACAGCCGGGAATGCCTAATACGACCTACGACGCGCTGCCCATTATCCGCTGGAAATCGTTGGAGAAAACACCCCAACAGGTACATGTAGCGCTGGACTATGGCAAATTCGGCATCGACCTGAGAGCCGACGAAACGAATGTCTACTTCCCCTTTGCCACGATTGCCGACCTCTATGTCGACGGCTATATGCATCTGGCTGACTTTAACGGGCAGACGGTGATGGTGGCTCCAAACGGGGCATACAGCCTCGACAACGGCTATCCTCAAAACTATATCGCACCCATCTTGAACGAGACGCGTACAGCCGATATGGCCGACTTTGCCTACAAGAACCTCTGCTTCACGCTGACCAACTTCTTTGGCTATCCTGGACGTACACTTCTGGAAAACAAAGGGCTGAAGGAAAAGGGGATGGATCAGGCCTTGCTGGATTACGGCAAGGCAGGAGAGATGACTCGTGAACTGCTGAAGTCTACCAACATGTACGACTTTATTGCCGGCACAACTACCCTAGGCTGCCTGCTGAACGATGGCGGACATACTTACACTGACGTGACCATTATTAGTTCCATTGACAGAAATGGCACCTTCTGGTCGGAATTGCAAAACGTCAAAAACACGAAACTCGCTGAATTTATTACATATTGTCCTGAATACCAAGATGTTGCAAAAGTATTAAATGACAGGGCCAGCATGAGGGGTGAGCTGAGAGAGAAACGCACAGCAAAAATGGGTGAAGGTGTGAAATACTACAAAGAGGGCGAGACCGTCTACTGCTGGTTCGACAGTTTCATGTGCGACGACTCTGGTTGGCGTAAGTTCTACAAGGGCGAAGGTTCCAAACCCACCGTTGCCGACTATCCAGACGACTGGCTGGTAGCACTGACTGATGCGCTTGAGAAAGCAGAGAACGACCCAGAAGTCAAGAATTTCGTGCTCGATATCTCGACCAACGGCGGTGGCTCGTCGGATGTCGTCATGTTTATCACCTCCATCTTCTGCAACAAGGCCGACATGTACTATGAGAACACGCTGACTGGCCAGAAGATGAAGTGTTCCTACGACGTCGACCGCAACCTGGATGGCAAGTTCGACGAGAAAGATGCCGAAATGAAATACCACCTGAACTTTGCCCTGCTCACCAGCTCCTACAGCTTCTCGTGTGGCAACATGCTGCCCGCCCTGCTCAAGGACTACGGCATTCCCCTGCTTGGCCAACGGTCTGGTGGAGGTTCGTGCTGCGTGCTCTACAACCCCTCAGCCGATGGTTTCGGCTATCGTTATTCGACACATAGGGCTCGTCTGAACAACCTGAAGGGCGAGAACATCGATGCTGGCATTGTGCCCAACTACGAGTTGGAGACTGACGATTTCTTCAATATTCAGAAGGTGACACAACTCGTAGAAAGCTATTACGCCAAATAAGATTATTATGTTTCAGACCCCTTGATTCTACGGCTCTCAAGGAATGAACGGAAGGTGGGGAGATAGCCATCGGGCACATGGATGACTTCCTTGCCGATATACACACAGTCGTTTCTGTCAATCTTCTGGATCTTGTCGATAGCGACAATATAGGAGCGATGGATGCGCAAGAACTTATCGGCAGGAAGCATTTGCTCTACAGCCTTCATCGTAAGATGGCTGATGAGTCCTGGCGACAGCAGGATGAGCGACAGCAGTAATACTTGCGCCACCATAAGCCAGATGTCTTTTGTCTGAATCTTCTTCATATCGTTGGCAAAGATAAACTATTTATTTTAAACAACAAAATCTCTCCCACATTATCTCAATGCGGGAGAGCTGAAATACTAAAGTTTATGTGGAACTGTCATTGTTTAGTTTGCGGCCACATCCTGAAGACTTTGTTCTGCCATCCGCTCACCTGTATTTTTGACAGTCAGGTCGAGCATCTTCACATACTTGTCGTACTGTTTTTCACTCAGTAGCTTCTTCATAGTCTTCTTGTGACTGGCATCAATTTTCTGCCAAGCCTCACTACTCTTTGAGGCGTCCTTCAACTGATAGAGTGCTTCCATCGAACTCGAGAACTGAGCCATTGCCATCTTTACTGGTTCCACTTGGTTAACTGTCAGTTCCAGATAACTGCTCATGCGATCGAAAGACAGCTTTCCTTTGTTATCACTCTGTGCGTTAGCACTCATTGTCATCACGAACATTGCCACGAGGGCGATCATCATCTTCTTCATATTCTTTACTGTTTTAAAATTGTTAATACTCTGTTTTCGTCTTTGGACAGTGCAAAGGTATGAACAAATTTGATTGCTTCAAAATTACTTTCGACGTTTGCCCACCTGTGTTTCGACGTTTGGGTTCATTTAGAATTAAGCAAATTGAACAAATCAGACAGGTTTTGAACACTCACGAAAATCTTTTGAACGAATCAGCAAGGCCATATCGGAATAAATGCCTACCTTTGCAACCGAAATCAGAATCAATTAATAACTAAAAAAAATAAAGTAACTAAAGATGAGATTTTCTATTCAACGATTTAGTTTAGTTAGTATGGCTGTGGTCGCCATGTGCGGCTACAGCCTTGGTATTTCCGCCCAGAAACTGAAGGCAGGAAACATTGACGAGGTAGTTAAGGCTATGACCCTCGAGGAAAAGTGCCACATGGTGCTGGGACGCGGCATGCACTTTAATGACGATGCCAAATTCCCCGGTACGGCAGGTAGTACATTCCATGTAGATCGTCTTGGAATCCCCGAAACCTATTGTGCTGACTCTCAGCAGGGTTTACGTATGAATGCCACACGTGCATGGGATCATCATGACTATTACCCCACAGACTTCGTTGCTTCGATGACCCTCGCATCAACATGGGATCGTGAGGCCGCATTCAAGGTAGGACAAGGCATTGGCAACGAGGTACGCGAGTTCGGACTCGACTGGATTCTCTCTCCAGCAATGAACCTGATCCGTCATCCGCTGTGCGGACGTAACCACGAGTATTACTCTGAAGACCCATACCTCTCTGGTACTATTGCCGCAGGCTATGTGAAGGGTGTGCAGAGTGAAGGAACCGCAGCCTGCCCCAAGCACTTTGTGGCAAACAATCAAGAAACCAACCGAAATAATAATATATCACAGGTATCGCAACGAGCTCTTCGTGAACTCTATTTAAAGGCATTCGAGATTATGGTGAAAGAAAGCGATCCCTGGACCATCATGACGTCGTATAACAAACTTAATGGCCCGTATGCTGTACAAAACTACGAGCTACTGACCACCATTGTTCGTGATGAATGGGGGTGGAAGGGTATGTATGTATCCGACTGGAATGCTGGTGACGATGCTGTTGCTGCTATGCTGGCTGGTAACGATATGCTCCAGCCAGGACAAGACAAACAGTATCAGGCCATTCTCGAGGCTGCCAAGAGTGGAAAACTACCAATGGAGGTGCTTGATGCCAACGTTAAGCGCATATTGGAATATGTTGTTAAGACTCACAACTTTAAGGGCTACAAATACAACAATGAGCCTAATCTGAAAGCTCATGCCCGGACTGTTCGTGAGGTTGGTGCTGATGGTATCGTGCTCTTGAAAAATGAGAAAATGAGAAATGGAGAAAATGAGACATTGGCTGTGCTGCCGTTGACTGGTAAGCGTGTTGCTCTCTTCGGATGCACCAGTTACGACTGGATTTCTGGCGGTTCTGGTTTTGGTGGAACATCAGTTGGTCACTATACTGTATCGCTGATTGAGGGTATGCGCTCTGCCGGATACGAGGTTTACAAACCTCTGATTGCTACCTACACCCAGCATCTTGCTGCCGAGGAGAAGAGATTATTCCCCAATGGTCGTCCGCCATTCTCGCTGATGCCACCAGCTCGTGCTGACGAGAAGCAGTTTACTGCCGACGAGCTCAATGCCGCCATCGAGGGTAGCGATGTAGCTATCATCTCATTGGGTCGCAAGAGTGGTGAGGCCGCTGATCGCAGTGAGAGCGACTTCTATCTCAAAGATGGCGAGAAGCAGTTGATCGAGGCAGTCAGCAAGGCTTATCACGCAAAAGGCAAGCAGGTGGTGGTATTGCTCGACATCTGCAGTCCTATCGATGTGGCCTCTTGGCAGAATCAGATTGATGCGCTGGTATGTACATGGCAAGGGGGTCAGGAGAGTGGTTTCAGCGTGGCTGATGTACTCTCAGGCAAGGTTAACCCAAGCGGCAAACTGCCTATGACATTCCAGAATAAATATGGTGATGCATACGCTGATAAGAACTTCCCTGCAAATGTAGACGACAAGACCTTGGGTGCTATGTTTATGTGGGGATACGACAAAGACAAGGCTCCCAAAGAGCGTCAACCCCAGAAGGACATCGACTTTACCAACTACGAGGAAGATATTTATGTAGGCTACCGTTATTTCGATAGCTTTGGTAAACCCGTTGCCTATCCATTTGGATTCGGACTTAGCTATACCACCTTCAGCTACGAGGACCTCAGTTGTAGAGTAGACGGTGATGTCATCACCGTCAAAGTCGACGTCAAAAACACCGGCTCGCGCGCTGGTCGCAACGTAGTAGAATTGTTTGTGGCTGCTCCTAACAGCAAGAAGATGAACAAGCCTGAAAAGGAACTTCGCAACTACGCTAAAACTCGTTTGCTGCAGCCTGGTCAGAAAGAAACCATCACGATGAAGGTTTCTACTGAAGACCTTGCCTCATTCAACGAGAAAGCTTCTGCATGGAAGACCGATGCTGGTGTCTATACCTTCATGATCTGTTCATCAGCCAATGATGTAGAGGCTAAGGCTACCGCAAAGGTGAAGGCTTGGACCAAGAAGGTGAACAACGTGATGAAACCAAACGTGAAACTGAACTTATTAAAAAGATAATTAAAACTGTTCGTATGAAAAAAACTATTATGACTCTTGCGCTGACAGTTGTATGCTGCCTGAGCGCATCGGCACAGGAGAAACTATTCCAGAGTGCCAACGTACAATCGCCCGTTATCAATAAAGACGGTACCGTAACTTTTAACATTTTTGCTCCTAAGGCAGTGAAGGTAGAGGTGACAGGCGATTTTCTGCCCACTCAGCCCATTGAGGTACCAGGCTATGGTAAATATGATGCCCCAGGCGTAGCTCAACTTGTTGAGGGCAAGAACGGCGTTTGGAGTTATACCACTGACAAACTGGCTCCAGAGATGTACAGCTATACCTTCAATATCGATGGTATGACAGGCGTCAAGGACCCTGCTAACATTTATGTAAACCGCGACATTGTTTCTTTTACCAATATCTTTATCGTCAGCGACCAGAAGGGCGACAAGGGCGATCTCTACAAGGTAAACGAGGTGCCTCACGGAAACCTCTCTAAGGTTTGGTACAACAGCCCAACGCTCAAGATGCAGCGCCGTATGACCATCTACACCCCAGCAGGTTACGATAAGGGCGGCAAGTATCCTGTGTTGTACCTGCTTCATGGTGCTGGTGGCGATGAGAACGCTTGGAGCGAACTCGGTCGTGCAGCTCAGATTCTTGACAACCTGATTGCTACAGGTAAGGCCAAGCCTATGATTGTTGTGATGCCTAATGGCAATCCTAACTGTCAGGCTGCTCCTGGCGAGTGGTCTTTCGGCATGTACACTCCTGGATTCCGCGATGCTGGTACAGGTCCTACAGCTCCTGCCGCTGCTTCTATCCCAGAGAGCTTCATGGACATCGTCAACTATGTTGATGCCAACTATCGCACCCTCAAGGATCGCTCTCATCGTGCTATCTGCGGTCTGTCGATGGGTGGTGGCCACACCTTCCACGTAAGTCTGCTCTATCCCAACAAGTTCGACTATTATGGTCTGTTCTCAGCTGGTCTGCACCTGTCTAATGGTGGCTATCAGGATTCATTTGCTGAGCAGATTAAGAAGAATCCAGACTTCGCAAAGCAGTCAGCAGCCCTCTTTGGCAGCAAGCCCAAGCTCTACTGGATGGGTATGGGTAAGACCGACTTCCTCTATCAGAGCACAGTCGACCTGCGCGCCTTCTGGGATAGCAAAGGCTACAAGTACGAGTATGTAGAGACCGATGGTGGTCACATCTGGCGCAACTGGCGCATCTACCTCACCATGTTTGCCCAGAAGATTTTCAAGTAATTTGCAACATAAAATAAAAAGAAAAGCCATAGATTTTGCGATCTACGGCTTTTTTTCATTGGCTTGTTCCGCGTTTTTCATTACGGCTGCAAATCCTTGTATTCGTTGACTGCATCGAAGCACGGACAGTCGCGGTCGTGACTTCTTCGGGTTGCTCCAAGTGCTTCTTTCGGGTGTTTCGCAGGCTCCTTCCGGTTGTTCCGCAGGCTCCTTTGCCCCGTTGCGATGCCTCGCATCCCCCATAGCGAGCTTCAGCGTGGGTCGTAACAGCCTTTGGCATCAGTCATAGCAGCCTTTGGCACGCCCCGTAGCAAGCATCTCTTTGCTCCCTTAAAGCCACTTGCAAAGGTACAATAATTCAAAGAACACGTGCGGCTCAGTGCCGCTTTAGGGGAGATAAGCGCCGTTATACGTCTATACAGAATGTTTCGACGATATATACTACGACCTTAGGCGGCAGAACTCTCATCTTCGGCTTCATGCCGAGAGCCTCCAGTTGCTTTCTGTGCGGCGCCAGCCACCTTGCGAGTGTGTCTACGCTGACACCGGCCGCATCGGCCAGCTGTTGTTTTGACATTGCTTTCATAATGCTTTGAAGTTTTAAAGTTGAACTTGATGTTATATGTAACAGATGCACAGATGAAACAGTAGTTTTTTTAGTTTTTTACGCGTACCGCCTATGTGTGTGCACGGTACGCGGAGGATTTCAGAAAATCTCTGTTCCATCTGTATCCGTTCCCGTCTGTTGTGGTGGCAGCTGCCGTATTGAGCGCATCTCATCCACCGATCGTCGCACCACCACATAGCCGCGCGTGTGGCGCTGCACCCGGTCCTGGAATCCCAGTTCCCTGAATGCCCGCCCCAGCGTCACTGTGTTCAGCTTCTGTGTGATGCCTGCGCCCACGATCTGCAGGGCCAGCGACACGGGCATGAACTCACCGGGCTCCTTGCCTGACGGCTTACGGAAGTACAGCTCTATCAGCTCGTGCTCCAACCTGGGTGTCTCAAACTGCTCGTTATGGTGCTGCAGCTGCTCTATCTCCGACCGGTCGAACCAGTATCGGAAGCCCTCGCGGTAGAGGGCGTATGCCTGCGCATAGATAGCGTCGTAGTCGAAGGGCTTGGTCAGCGGACTCTCTATCGATTCCACCTCGAATGGCAGCCACCGTCTCGTACCCGTCGTGTCGCTGAGGAACTGCACGTTGTTGCCCGTGCCGCAGAACGATGCCAGGTGCGGACGGTTCTCATGATATCGGGCATAGGCCTCACGCTCGTTGATGGACGGCATGGTCATGGCCGCCTTCAGCTTGTTGAGTTCCTTGGGCAGCATGGAGTCCAGCTCCTCCCAACATACCAGTCCGTACTTGGCCAGCGTGAGGAGGTCGTCCTTCGACACGAGCCCCGAGTTGGTCTTGGTGTAGAAGTACTGGCGCAGCTGCGGCGGCAGCAGGTTGGCAAACCATGTGGTCTTGTATGCTCCCTGGTCGCCGATGAGCACCAGCATGACGTTGTTGACCACAGCATCCTCCATCCATGATGCCACCATACCCACGAGCCATTTCTGCAGGTACAGGTAGAAGAGGATCTGCTCATCGTCATCGCCCTTCACCTTGACGGTGAGCGACAGGTCCAGGATGGCGTTACCCCCGTCGTCAGTCCATGGCGGCAGATGCTCGAGATAGAAGCGGAACGGGTGGTACCTGTGGACATAGTCCGACTCAATGACGCTTCTGAGGTGTTCCTTGACGACCGGTTTCTCGCTGCTGAGCTCCGTCCACAGTGTGTTGACGTCGCGGTCGGTCAGGTTGTCGTATCCGTCCGTCACACCGCCGTCGCCCCCGAAGATGGTCAGCAGGCCTTGGTCGTCGACACGTATCTCCGGCCCGCGTGAGTAGTAGTGGATCTCCGTGCGTCCGCGCACCTCGTTGTATCGCAGCGACACGCGGTTGGCAAGCATCGCCTTGATCTCCTCAGGCGTGGCATACACCTCCTGCCACGGCTTCTTGTGTCCTTCGTTACTGTCAGACGTTTCTTTCTTCTTCCCTTTCTTTTTTTCGTCCATATCATCAGCAATTTTTGTTTTCGGGGGCAAAGGTACGCATTTTATTTCGTTCCAACTACCCTGTGTGGTACTACGCGTAGGTACTACGGTCTGATGATAATACAAAACAAAAAAATGTCTTTTTGTTTTGTATTGTGCTCACTTATTCGTACCTTTGCCACCGAAATGGATAAGAACTTATATATCATTAGTGGTTGCAATGGCGCAGGAAAGACAACAGCGTCATATACTGTACTGCCTGAAATCCTTAATTGCAAGGAGTTCGTGAATGCTGATGAAATTGCAAGAGGTCTTTCACCATTTAATCCAGAAAGTGTAGCCATAGAAGCAGGACGATTGATGCTAAAACGAATAGATGAACTGTTGGAGAAAGATGAAACATTCTCTATAGAAACTACACTAGCTACTAAGTCATATATTAATCTTGTGCGTCGTGCACAGGCTAAAGGCTATGTGGTAAAAGTTCTTTTCTTCTGGCTGAACTCTCCAGAGTTAGCTCAGTTACGTGTTTCAGAGCGAGTTGCCAATGGTGGTCACAATATCCCCCAAGATGTAATTAATAGAAGATACGTTGCTGGAATTTCCAACTTGTTTAATCTATTTATGCAAGAAGTGGATTCTTGGGTTATATTTGATAACAGTGAGAATCCTCGCAAGCAAATAGCCTCTGGTGGCAGAAATGCCGATACTGTTATAGATGAAGTATTGTTGTATTCAAAAATGCAAAGTTATGTCAAATAAAGAAATTCAGGATTTTAACGAAAAGCTGCGTCGCGGTTTGGAGATTGCAGAAAAGAGAATGCTTCAGGAAAAAGCATTAAGAGGTCAGAATGTGGTAGTTTGTGGAGCAGACCAAGTTATTCGCCGCATACCTGCAAAGCAAGTAATAGCAGAAAATCCGATTTTTCAAGATTAAATGTGATATTGATGCTGGTCTCCTGATAGACAGGCCAGTTCCACAATATATTTAAAGATCACTTTAAAAAGTCCCGATGCATGAGCACCGGGACTTTTAGTTTGGATTTATACAAACACTCTTTTCAACTCATCTTGAAAATCCAGCGACAGTTTTCTGGTAAGAGCCAAATTATAATCACTCCGCATGTTCTTTCTGTTCCACAGCGCCTCAAACACCTTCCACTTCTCCTTAATGCCTAGGCGTTCGGCCATCGCATCGGCTAGCAATGCCGACTGCGTGCGTGAGAGCAGTGGCTGATAGTCGGCATCCACAAAGCCAGCCCGCTGTGCTTTCTGCCAGAGCGCCATGGCCTTGTCAGTGCTGAGTTCAGGTGGTAGTGGCGGTGGTGTGTCTTTCACGGGAGTATCCTGAACCGCATTCTGCGGTTTCCGTTCACCGAACACCTGTGTGTCGATATGGTTAACATACTGTGCGCCAGGGGCGACATACACGAGATTGATGTGGCTGCCGAAATTCTCAAACCCTGCCTGATGCAGCCCTTCAAGCAGGCGATTTAGTAAGCCAAGGGCTTCTTCGTCGTTACTGTTCATTGTCTTTCTTTTCCTTTTTATCTAATTAATAAATAGAGTTGATAGAAACGGAAGACGTGGACTTGTTACTTTGGCAACATCAGTCTATCAGGGCTTAGCAGTTCAGGTGCCCACTCACAGATGCTATGCCAAAAAGCCCACGTTTCCGTTGTATTGGAACGTGAGCCGACAAGACATCCTTCCCTGTGAGTTTTGCCTGTTGAACTGCTAATTCGATAGACTGACAAGAAAGCTGTCGATCACTATGGGTGCAAAGTTACTATAATTCTCCCATACACCCAAATGTTTTGCTATTTATTTATGGACTCATACCACTTTCTGATGTTTAAAGGGTTCAACTTCATGTTATTTTATGCGAATTCTTTGATTATTCGATTTTTCTTTGTATCTTTGCCCCCGAGAACAAAAAGATTACGATTATGAATCCTACAATTGACACATATCGGTTGACAAGTATGGAGGAGCCTTCAGATGCTATGCTTTCACAGTTGATG
>JAEEGI010001063.1_pt1 | contig 69825 bp, 57 predicted proteins | sample 8958751 | NCBI WGS metagenome assembly JAEEGI01 (sample SAMN16246545, study PRJNA631951) | gut metagenome | biome: gut microbiome; feature: rumen; material: KS-attached | host: Bos | place: Iran: Karaj | collected 2018-10
TAATAATAAGAATTATGGCAAACATCAAGTTATCTGAAGAGAAAATAAATATCATCAAGGAGATTGCCAAATCGTTTGGCAATAAGCCGGGAGAGGTTATCAATGTCCTCCATCAGGTGCAGGGCAAGTTTGGTTATCTGCCTGCCGAGGTTCAGGAAATCGTTGCTCACGAGTTGGGTATTCCCGTCTCGCGTGTTTATGGCATTGTGTCCTTCTACAGTTTCTTCACCATGGAGCCCAAGGGTAAGCACCCCATCGACATCTGCTTAGGTACTGCTTGTTACGTCCGTGGTGCCGAGAAGGTGCTCGACGCATTCAAACGCGCCCTCAATGTCGAGGTTGGCAAGTGCACTTCCGACGGCAAGTTCTCACTGAACACCCTCCGTTGTGTCGGTGCCTGTGGTCTGGCTCCTGTAGCCATGGTTGGCGACAAGGTCTATGGCCGTCTCACTCCCGACCTGGTGCCTGGCATCATTGCTGAGTACAATGACTAACCTTCATTAATAGGTTTAAGAGCCAAAGCCCCTGCGCTCTGTAGGGGCTTTTTTTATTCCTGTCATGTCTCTTACACAACAACCCCAATGGGTGGCCGCCTACACCTCTCCGCGTGCCGAAAAGACCGTCACCCAACGCATTGCCGCCGAACTGCAGTTAGAGGTCTATCTCCCCTTGCACCGTGTTCTGCGCAAGTGGTCTGACCGTGTCAAGAGTGTTGAGATTCCCCTCATTCCCTCCTATACTTTCATTAAGATGCGTGAGTGCGACCTTTGGCAAGTACGCGAAATCAAGGGAGTATGTGGATTTGTCTCTTTCCCATCCACGGGGATTGCAGTCATTTCAGAGACAGACATGCAGAGCCTGCGCCGTTTTGCCGAATCGAAAGCCGAGGTCTATATAAACAACATAGACCAATTGCGGGTAGGTGCTCATGTCAAGGTGGTTGATGGCGAATTCGTCGGCATGGAAGGTGTCATCGTAGGCGACAACCATAATGGCAACTTTGCTGTTGAGATTTCGGGTCTCAATCTCTATCTCTCGGTTGCCATTCAGCAGGAGCTGCTACAGCCCATTGCTCCACCCAAACCCAAGCCTGTGGGTTTGTTATATGAGTAAATCCTTCATTCCTATTTTAGGTACATAGTGCACGCCTCCTTCGCGGTAGTAGGCGTGGCTTTCTTCGGGAGCAATTGGCTTTAGTTCAATCTTTTCAATGCCTTTTCCTATGGCTATAATCAGCAGGGGGGTCAACGGTAGTTCCAATTCTGTAGCTATCTGGGTCGGATTAAATGCCCCTATTGTCAGTCCGTTCAATCCCATTTCCACAGCTTTCAGCAACATGCTCTGAATGGCAATACCTAAGTCTATATCAATCATCTTGTTCTCCTCCTGTGTGGAGCATACAATGATGAATGCCTCAGGTTCCGTACCAGGAAACGGCAGGTGTAACTCAGGCAGAGCGGCACCCATCTTTATGTTACGCAGCACCTTCTCGGCTCCCGTGCCTTTGGTTACTAATCTGAAACGAAGTACCTGTTGGTTGCGGGCTGAAGGCACTTTGCTGCAAACCCCCACAATGCGTTCCAGTTCTTCGCGTTTCACCACATAATCCTTGTTGTAGCCGCGGTAGCTCCGATTGCGAAGCAGTAATTCGTCAAGGGTATGTCCCACCCGTTTTACTTTGGTGCGTCCGGCACCGAATACCTCTTCATATCGTTTTTCTAAGTAGTTGTCTGCCATATTGTGTTTATTATTAATGTGTTGCCATTGGAGTGGCAGCGGTTTGAAAATACAAATATAAACAAAATTCCCGAAATAAACACACTCTTTCAAGAACTTGTCATTAGCTGGCACGATACATTAACCCAAATCAGTCATCAGGCTAAGAAGGCCTTCGGTGGAGGCCAAAGCAGAGATTTGTGAAACGGAAAGGATAATAATAACCGTTTTATTCAGTTTTCTGTCTTGATGACTGGCAGGGGTTCTGCCCCTTTTCCTTCGCTCCTCGTTCCTCAGTTCTCCCATCGTTCTCCCATCGTTCTCCCATTTCAGAAGGAGAAATGAGGAAGAACTGAGGTCGAAGGGTGGGTGAAGGAGCGAACCAAAGGCAGTGCGAAAGGAAATTAGGCGCAGGTTGGGGAGGATTCGCGGAAAGTGGCATACGTTGAAAAGGAATGACGGAAATGATGGCACCGCTTTGGGTGTGCCTTGACAATGGAAAGCCGGAGTATCTAAAGGGGACTTCGATGAATCGCCTTGAAAGAGCATAACAAATATAGCCCAATGGCATTGCCTTGGGTATACTAATCACGATTTGCAAGTGCAAAAGCAAAAATCATATTTATAGAACCTGCCTAAAAACAATTCGGTGTATACAAGTCGATGTGATATGTGTCGGAGCAATATTTATATAATGCCTCATGACCGATTGGGAATCAATGGTCAAACGCCGAAGAACAGGTGATGGAAGATGGGTCAGGCGATGGGGGGAGGGAAATGTGCGACGGGTTGTTAATACATCTACTGGAGGGCAGCGGAGTTGGTTGCATAGTTGCGCCAACGTTCCAAGGCCGAGGCCATATCGTCGGGTAGAGGACTTTCGAAATGCAGATGTTGGCCGGAGGTGGGATGATCAAACCCCAGTATTTGGGCGTGGAGGGCTTGGCGTGGCAGTGTTCTGAAAGTGTTCTCTACAAACTGTTTGTAGCGTGTAAAGGTGGTGCCTTTCAGTATGCGGTCACCACCGTAGGCGGCATCGTTGAAGAGGGGATGTCCTATATGGCGCATATGGGCGCGGATTTGATGTGTACGACCGGTTTCGAGGATGCATTCCACCAAGGTGACATAGCCGAAGCGTTCTATCACCCGCCAGTGTGTCACGGCGTGTTTGCCCCGTTCGGGGTCGTCGGTCACGTGCATTACGCGGCGATCCTGCGGTGAGCGTTCCAGATTGCCGTCAATGGTGCCCTCATTTTGGTCAAAATTGCCCCATACCAGTGCATTGTATTTCCTTTCGATGGTGTGGTTGAAGAATTGTTTTGCCAACACTGCCTGAGCATCCTCGTTTTTGGCAATGAGTAGAAGCCCCGATGTGTCTTTGTCGATGCGGTGTACCAAGTAGGGTTGTACGGGTTGTCCGTTGGAGAGGGTCTTGCCTTGATAGTAGTATAAAAGTCCGTTGAGCAGTGTGCCGTTGATGTTGCCGTGGCCGGGGTGTACCACAAGTCCGGCTTGTTTGTCGATTACCAACACATCGTCGTCTTCGTAAACGGCTTTGAAGGGCACTGGCTCGGGGATTAGTTCGATTTCGTGCGGGGGTTGCGGCAGCAGTACGCTGATGATGTCGCAGGGCTTTATTTTGTAGTTTGATTTGGCAGCCTTGTTGTTCACCAATACGCAGCCGGCATGTGCAGCGGCCTGGATTTTGGTGCGCGAAATACCTTCAAGCCGCATTTGCAGGTATTTGTCCAGGCGCATCATTTCCTGGCCTTTGTCTACTTGTATGCGGTGGTGTTCAAACAATTCGGGTTCGCCCAGTTCAATGTCCTCTTGCTGTATGGGGTTGGACAGGGGGGTGTCTGAGGAGGGTGTTGACATGACGGTGGTATAGAGGGGGGTTAAAGGGTTTCGGATGGGTTTTTGTTTAGGGTTCGATGATGATTTTTTGTGCCGGGTCTATGCCTATGCGTACCAGATAGAGGCCGGAGGGAAGGGGTTGGGTGATGGTTTGGGATGGCCCGTCGGGGGTTCGTGACAGGTGTATCGGCTGCCCTTTGATGTTGTAGATGGTGATGGGTGCGGACTGATGGGTTTCTACGACAATGCGGTTGTCCTGCACATGTATGCGGTTGTTTGTTTGTTCCGGTTGTATGGTGGCAAGGGTGGCGCTGTGGCCGAATGCGGGACGCAGCATCAGGGAGCCTCGCAGTATGGTGTTCTGCCATTCGGTGCCGGTGAGGTAGAAGATGTGTGCAGAGGCGTCGTTGTTGCGGTCGAACCCCAGATTGATGTAGTCGGCCGATGTCTGCTGCAGCCCTACATAGATGGTGCCGGAGCAGATCAGGGGCTCTTCGAGCAGGTATCGGACATAGCGGTTGAAGCCTTCGAAGAGTGGGCTGCGGCGGTCGCAGTCTCGGTAGATGATGTTGCCGGGGTGGCCGTTGTTGTCGTCCCACACGGTGATATAGAAACGGATGTTGTTGTTTCCGTTGGCATAGGCGCGGTTGAAATAGAGGTGCAGGGCGGTGAGGGTGTCTTCTGTGTTAAGGGTGAAGCGGCATGCCAGTCGGACATCGGGCGAGGTGGAGTTGAGTCCGTAGCCGTTTTCAGGAGTGCCGTCGTCGTAGGCGTAGTAGTTGTCGAATATTTGTGTAAAGACGATAGTGTCGTTTTGAGGGTGGTTGTCTCCGCTAACGCCTTCGCGCAATCCATGGACTACGGTGTAGGAGGTGGGTTGGTGGTCGGTGGCTACGGGCAGGGTGAGGTCGAGTGGCGGCATGGCATGGGCTGCTGCGGTTTGATAGGAGTGGTTGCGCCAGTAAACGGGAGTGTTTTCCAGCCCCCCGTTATAGGTGGTGAGTGTTTGACCATTGTTGTCGTAGACGGTGTAGATGTAGGTGGTGGCCAACTCTTCGGTGAAACGGTTGGTGATGGTGAGTGGCAGGGAGTCGCGCATGTCGGAGGGGGTGAACTGTCTTGCGGGCATGGCTTGGTAGTTCCGCAGCAGTGAGGGGGCTGGGTTGACAAAGGCCACGTCGCGTGAGGCGGTATCGGCTTTGTGTCGGCCGACGTTAAGACTTATATAGTCGATATTCCATTGGTCGGCATTGCTCAGCAGGCCGGGTTTATTGTTGTTGTCCAGGCTGCAAAGATTGTAGAAGCGGAATTGAAAGCCGGCTTTGAGGTATTGGGGGTCGCGAATGGGGATGTCGCGGAATTGCCAATAGGAGCCGGTGTGGGCAAATAGGGTATCGGCAGGATAGCCCCGGGTGGACCATACTCGTTCCCAGCAGCTGTCGGTGGGATTGAAGAATTCGAGTATGAGTGAGTCCTGTTTTTCGGGTGTGTCGCCTATGCGTTCCCACATGTTGCCGTATCCTCCTCCGGGAAGGTAGAAGAAACTCAGGTAGATGGAGTCGCTTGGGGAGATGGGACGCGAATAGGGGTGGAAGAGAGAGTCAAGCCTGATAGGACGCGACAATAAGGTGTCGCCGGTGAAGAGTTGTCCAGTTGCGGTGGGATATAGGTCTCCCTCTTCGTCGAAAGCGTCGAGGGTAGCCATGCCGATGGTGGGAGGGAGGGGTGCGTAGCCTTGGTTGACAAATGTGCCGCCCAGATACCATAGCGAGCGGGACATGGCAGGTGAGGAGAAGTCGTCGAAGAATGGCAGTTCTACAAGGGTGTCGTTTTTGGGTTGGGGTGTGTGCTGCCGACACAAGGGGAGTAGCACTTCTTGTGCGGCAAGGGTGTTGCCGAGCAAGAAAAGCAGCAGTATGGCGACGATGCGTTGCATGTTACCAGTCCCAGCCTTCGTCAAAGTCCATGTCTTCTTCGGTGGTGTAATAGTCGTCGTATTCGTCATAGGGGGTGGTGAAGATTTGTGTGGAGTCGACCTTGAAGTTGGAGATGATACGTTCTATATCGGCTTCGGTGGCATCGCAGTACCACACTTCGACTGCGGTGCCCAGAGGGTAGCGCGTAACACCGGTGTAGTCTGGATAGAGTTTATAGCATACGGCACTGTTGCGGTCGGTGACTTCATCCCAGTGTTCTATGCCTACATTGAGCGAGGCGGAAAGAATTCCGCGGCGTGTTTTGGCGGGAGCCTGTCCGATGACGAAGGGGACGCGGGTTCCCACGGGTTTTTCGCCAATGCCTACAGTGAGGTCGACGGCTGCTCCTTGATCCATTTTTTCACCTGCGTATACCATTTTGCCTTTGCAGGTGGCTTCGAGAATCATGTTTCGGTATGGACTGTCAACAAACTTAAGCTTTCCACAGCGCAGGCCAGATGCTTCGAGTGCGGAAACAGCACTGCGCACAGTCATGCTGGACAGCTCGGGTAGCACTACGTCTGCAGGAGTATATGTGCTGACGGTGACGTAGACTTTGCGATGGGTTTTGACCATGGTGCCGGGTTTGGGGTCTTGTTGCAGCACTATGCCGCCTTCTTTCTCGGCATCATAGACAGAGTCGATGATTACATAGGTGAAGCTTAAGGGGTTGTCCTTTTTGAGCTGGGAAAGGGATATGCCATAGTAGTCGGGCAGCTCGTATTCTTTTCCCTGACGGGCAATGGCTTTGATAAGCAGGAATGCCAGTACCACAATAATGACTGACACAGCAAGCATATATAGCAAATGCTTGATGAGGGGGTGCCGTTTGAAGAAGTTATTGCTCATAATTGTATGTAATAACGCTGGACGTGGTGTTTTATTGTTCGGTGCAGGCAGAGTTTTTGCCAGTGGCGGTCAAGACACAATCTCGCCTTTGAGGGTGGCAGCGGTGCAGTCGGTGACTTTTACGTTGATGTATTGTCCGGGTTGTGCATTGCGACGGTCGAAAACGATGACTTTGTTTTGGCTATTGCGGCCAAAGAGTTGTTCTTTGCTGCGGTGCGACACGCCCTCTACCAATACTTCAAAGGTCTTGCCTATTTCTTTGCGGTTGTTTTCGAGTGCAATCTGTCCTTGCAAGGCGATGATTTCTTCGAGACGCCGGGTTTTCTCGGCTTCGGGGATATCGTCTTGCAGGTGTTTGGCGGCGTAGGTGTCGGGACGCATGGAGAATTTGAACATGTAGGCGTAGTCGTAGCGCACTTTGCGGAACATGTCGAGGGTCATTTGGTGTTCCTCCTCGGTTTCGGTGCAGAATCCGGCGATGACATCGGTTGTGATGGAGCAGTCGGGCATGTAGCGGCGGATGGCTTCGATTCGGTTCAGGTACCATGCAGAGTCGTAGTGGCGGTTCATGAGTTTCAGCATACGGTCGCTGCCGCTCTGTACGGGCAGGTGGATACATTTGCATATGTTGCTATGCGAGGCCATTACTTCAAGGAGTTTGTCGCTGAGGTCTTTTGGGTGCGAGGTGGCGAAACGGACACGGAGCAGAGGGCTTATTTCGGCTACGCGCTGCATCAGTTCAGGAAAATCAACGGAGGTGGAGCTGTCGGCTGGGTTGTGGAAACGGTAGGAGTTGACATTTTGTCCCAGTAGGGTTACTTCTTTATAGCCTTGTTCGAAAAGTGAGCGAGCTTCGGCGATGATGGTTTCGGGGTCGCGGCTGCGTTCGCGCCCACGGGTGTATGGCACTACGCAGTAGGCACAATAGTTCTGGCATCCTCGCATGATGGAAATATAGGCCGATATGCCATTTGAGCCCAGACGTACGGGTTCGATGTCGGCATAGGTCTCGGTAGTGCTGAGTTCGGTTTCGGCTGCTTTGACTCCTCCTTGGCGTACTTGTTTAAGAAGGCTGGGAAGTTGACGGTAGGCGTCGGGACCTACTACGAAACTGACGTTATCCTCTTCTACCATCAATTGGCTTTGCAAACGTTCGGCCATGCAGCCCAGTATGCCTATGCGTAGTTGTTTGTGGCGCAGTTGCAGGGCTCGCAATTCGTGTAGGCGTTTTCGGATGCGTTGCTCGGCGTTGTCGCGGATGGCGCAGGTATTGATGAGTATGTAGTCGGCTTGTTCAATGTCGTTCACAACAATGTGCCCCTCTTTTTGGAGCAAGGAGGCAACAATTTCACTGTCGGCAAAGTTCATTTGGCAGCCGTAGGTTTCGATGTAGATGTTGGACATGTGTGTTTAGGATAATGATAAAGTGTTAATTTTCTGCGCATGTGGTTGGAGGGACATGCTATTGCTGTTAGGGGATGATGACTTTGGTGGCGGGCAATGTGCCAATGCGTACAATATAGAGTCCTGGCCGCAGGGGTTGGGTTTCGGTACGGAGGGTTTCCGTGCTTTGTAGGCTGCCGCGTTGCAGTAAGAGCTGTCCCATGATGTTGTATATGGTCACAGGCAGATTTGCTGGAGATTCGGTGACGATGCATTGGCCCAGCGTATAGACTTTGGTGAAGAAGGCAGGGATGGGATTGTCAATGTTTTCGGGACGACCTTGGGCAAAGGTTGCAGTGATGGTGGCATTGCCAGTGATGGTGATGGAGTGGGGGTTGTCAGTGGCTCCGTCGGACCATTGCACAAAGTGGTAGCCTTCGTTTGGGAGGGCTCCCAGTTGAACCACGGTGCCTTTTGGAAAGATGCCGTTACCGGCGGCAGCACCCATGGTGGGATTGGCAGAGCGAACGGCAAGTTGGTAGTAGGAGGTGGTATCGTAGTAGTATTGTTCGTGGATGACGATGTAGAAGGTGTCGTGTTCGTCACGGGGCATCCAAAGGGTATCGCGTGTGGTGACCGTAATGGTATCAATATGGCTTACCCAAAGGGTGTCGTGCAGAGTGATGTTTACAGTTTGATGGATAGTACGCCATACAGTGTCGCGCAACACGATGGTGTCGTGGATAAGAATTAGTGATTTAGATCGAATGTCAGAGCCTTTGGCAAAGTAGGCGTTGAAGAGGATGTCGCTGTTGACGGTGATGGTTCGGGGATTGTCGGTGTTGCCGTCCATCCAATGGCTGAAATGGTAGCCGGGATAGGCCAGTGCGGCAATCTCGAGCCGTGTCCCTTTTAGGAAGAATCCGCTGCCCGAGGTATTGCCTCGGGTTATCTCGTTGGGCAGTACGGCTACCTCATAGGTGCTGGGTTGGAAGAAGGTAGTATCGAGTACGGTCTGTTCTACAGTGTCGATGAGCGAGAAGAAAAGCGTATCGTAGACGGTGGTGTATAGGGTATCGTGATAGGAGTGGGTCATAGTGTCGTGTATCCAGTGGATGAGGGTGTCGTAAACGATATGGTCAAGGGTGTCGTGGACAGAAATGTAGACGGTGTCGCGTATTATAGTATCGGAACCCAGGGTATCGTATACCGTGATATCGTCGACAAAGAGGTGGTATTTGTAGTTGGAATAATAGTTGATGGCTACATAGCGGGCTTCGGCGGGAACGGTGACCACGTTTTGCTGCCAGTCATTCGTTGAGACAGCGACATCGGCGATGGTGTTGGTGAAAGATTCGACAGCGTTGTTGGTGGTAGAGTATTGTATTTTGAAGTTTTCGGTTGAGTTGTGGGAACGACGGTACCAAAAACTCATCTGTAAGGGACGGGTATGCTGCAGGCAGGGGGATATGAGGTATTGGTTATAGTCGGAGGCAGTGTAAAAGCTGGAGAAGCGGAACTGATAGTTGCCGCTATGGGGGTATATGCTGTTTTCGGTTCCAGTGACACCCAGTTCTTGGAGATTTTCAGTGCTGATGCTTTCGGTCGTCCAACAGCCGTTGTCGCCCTCTTCAAAACCCTGTTCCAAAGGGAATGTGTGTACTGTACCGCAGGCAGGATTGCCATTGGGATTGAAAGTGAAGGTGACACTGCTGTTATTGGTACCGGAGAGATGAATGTTGGTGATTCTGAAAGAAGAATCGGGGGTGCCGTCGCAAAGATAGGGGTAGGGGTTGGTGCCGACATGGAAGGCATGTCGGCTGGAAATTCCCAAGGCGGCTTGCGCAATAGTGCCGTTGACAGTGTCAATGTTGCTGTTGGGACGGAAGAGCCATAGTTGATGAGGAATGGAATAAAAATTAAAGTTAGCGTTATCGGCAGTGCTTCTGTCGTTATAGCGCCATATCAGAAGTCCTTGGTTTGGAATAGAGGCGTCGAAGGTGTCGGCATTGTTGCGGTATTCGAGTATGTACCACTGATGGGGTGCTGCCGCAGCGATTTTTACAGCATTGTTGGGGCCTGAAGCCAGTGATTGAAGGGTATATTCACCCGAATCCTCGATGAGGGGGATGCTGTCTATCCAATTTAGATAGTGGTATTTGAAGAACGAATTGGTTTGTTGTGGGGGAGTCTGGTTGCTGTTCATCAAATCCCATGCACCTCCAGGCGACACATTGGTGTAGCTGTCGTAATGATAAAGGTCGGGGGCACCCAAAGTGTGTGTCATTTCGTGACACAAGGTGCTTACGCTGAAATAGTGCGACCCGCTTCCTGCCAGCTGCAGATTATAGGTCCAGATTCGTTTGTTGCCAAGGGTTACGGTTCGGTCGTAGAGAGACCATTTATGGGGCCAAAGTAGGTCGTTCCAAGCGGTAAACGTGCCGCTCACTATAAAACATATGTTATCCACTTTGCCATCGTTGTCCATGTCGAGATTGGGCAAGGATGACACTGCACAGTTGGCATTGATCCAGCTGACGGCATTCTGCAAGAGGGTGAATTCGCGGTTGCGCCTTGATGTGTCGTTGGTGTAGCCTATCGGATTGGTGACAGCGTTGTATGGTTTAAAATAATTGCGTACATGCATGTCCTGATAGGAAAGCACAAAGTCGGCACTCGGGGTCGGCAAATAATGGGTCATTACCCGCAGGTTACCGTAGCTGGTGTAGTGGAAATAATTGTAAAGAGACTCGTTGCCAGCTGTGCTGTCGTTGAACATGGAGTCAATAGTACTGAAAGAGGAAGACGTACAAGTGTCTTCATCGGCAAAACGGATAAAAATGACTATGTTGTTCAGTATCCCGTGGTTGGCTCCGCTGGTCTTGGGTGCAACAGACAGTGAATCCTCTGGCACTTTCCAGGCGTCGTGGCGGCTGCGCAGATAACGCTTAGTGGGCATCAGGTTGGGACGCAGTCCAGCCTTGGCGGGGTCGTCACGTCCCGGCAGCAGGGTGGTGGCACAGAGACCCTCGGGAATCACACCCACCTGCAGTGGGTCGACCATGGGGTCTGTATCGGTGCTCTGTCCGGCATAGACATACTGTCTGGTTTGTGGGTTTTGAACTATTGTGAAACCTTCCGAATCGTGGAGCCAATGATAAAACTCATCGCCACTGACAAAACAATGTAGTGTGTCGCCATTGGGCTGAACCACTGTTGTGGGTGCAAACCGCACAGGTGCGGCCATGCACCATGCCCACAAGGTCAAACTAAAGATAAGGAATAATAATTTGCGCATCGTATGACTTTAATATTAGTGTTTAAAATATATTACTTCAATCCGTATTATTCAACGCGAGCGTCCTATGGCAACTAAACGATCGTAGCGGTCGTTGGCACCACGGTAATAGACAAAGGCTGTGTAGCGATTAGGGGTTTCGAAATGGTCGCCTTCCAGCACATTGGTGGCTCCCTCGGTTTCGCCTACGGGTACGAACAAAAGCTGGTAGGAATAGTATCCCTGTTTCAGGTGCAGCCGCAGGGTGTAGGCTTTCAGATCCGGACGGTATTCCATGCGAGAAAGCTCATCTAAGCACCAGTTGGTGAGTTCGCCGGCCACATGCACACTCCCGTTCATAAACGGGTAGCGCATGGGCAGTAAGAAATGGACCCACACATAGTCGGCTTCGGTCTGCTTGTTGGTGCGATCCCAAACGTTCACTTTCATGCCTCCGCAGAGAACTTCCTCCGCTATGAAATTGGCTTTCGATCGGTCTTCGAGGGGTTTCAGCGTGGCATACCATTCGCCGCCATAGTCGGCTATCTGTGCCACATTATAGGTGGCTGTGCGAATATTGCTTATATCAAACCATCTGAAAGTGTTGCCGCAGGCAAACACATTTTCGGGTTTATGGCGGTAGCACAGCGAACTCCCTTCGAAACCGCCGAAAGGAAGCCATCGCATATTGTCTGTACGACCGTTTTGCTGCACCAATACATGGCACCACGCTGGATTAAGCGTCGGCCACGGAACGTCGCCACGGTAATCGCGGTTCTCCGACACCGTCACATCCACTTCACGGCGCTCCCTCACGCTGCCCCCGTCGTAAGGACTCACCACCGCCACATCGGCCTTCAGGCTACCCTCAGTCACATAAAATCGCCGGGTAAACAAAATGCTGTCTGGATTCTCTTGGTCGAAAACAGTCACTACATAATTCCCCGACACCAACAATTGGCTATGCTTGCCAGGGATGTATTGAAAATAATTAACATAGTCGGTCAGTGTGGTGAACGAACTGTTGTAACCTTCTATGGCTTCCTCTTCAAATCCGTTTATATATTCGTAGGGATCCAGTTCGTCGCGTTGCCAACGGCTGTCGCAATGCTCTATACGGTAACGGTAACTCCCCACCTCAGCATCCAGAACATCGAAACGCAACAGTAGCCGGTCTTCGCTACCTAACGACAAGACAGGGGATTCTCCCTCCACACCGCCGCGGCACAACACTACCGTCTTCACCTGCGCAGACCAGATAGAGTCAGTCACTATTTGGGCATACAAACCCAATCCTTCCGACAGTGGGAGCAATACTAATAATATGAGAAACAATATAATATATTTATTCATATAAACAAAGAAAGCACAAAATGCCTCTGCAAAGATACGAATAAAAATTAAAACCATCAAAAATAAGCACGAAAGAGCTTTTTGTAAAGGTGACGAAAGTCCCCACTGGGGGATTTCAATTGTGAAGAGGAAAAAATGAAAGCCCATCTTCAATACGCAGAATACACTCCGTCAATAGTTGTTCTATGTTGATTCACCGTAGAACAACCGTCCCGAAAATGTCATCGGAACACAAGTGCGTTTCCTTCTGTCGTAGGTTCCTTAATGAGCGATTTGGATTTTAAGGGGAATGTTGAACAGCTGGAGAAGTTTGTTTAATGTATCAAATAAAAAAGCCTGCATTTCTGCGGGCTTTCTATTTTGGTGGTCTGTGGCAGATTCGAACTGTCGACCTCTTCCGTGTGAAGGAAGCGCTCTGAACCAACTGAGCTAACAGACCTTTTACAAAACAAGCGGAGGCCTTTGACCTCCGTGTTGCTCTTGTGTGATCTGTACAAGATTTGAACTTGTGACCTCTTGCCTGTCAAGCAAGCGCTCTAAACCAACTGAGCTAACAGATCATTTTTTTGGCACTTTTCTCTCTCGAAAAGCGGTTGCAAAAGTACGAACATTTTTTTGATTGACAAAATTTTTTTTCTCAAAAAGATACAACATGCTGATTATAAATACTACTTTTTTGCTCGGCTTCTCTTGTAAGACTCTGCAAAAAGCCTCTTGAGCCCCTTGTTTTATGATTTTTTCGCCCTTATTGTTCTCATTTTTTCTACAAGTGAGCGTTATGCTTTGGATTTCACTGCATATCGCTCAATAGGGAGCGGTTGCCGCAGTGTTTCTATTTTGAGGTGTGGAGGAATGCTTGGATATCCCAGAAATGTTGTGCCACTTCAGGAAGTTGGCTGTCGGGGGCATTCCACCATTGGCGTTGTAAGAGGGCTTGTATGGTATCGGGGTCGAAGCGGTATTTGATTACATGGGCAGGGACACCAACAGCTATGGCATAAGGAGGAATGTCGCGGGTGACGACAGCACCGGCACCTATGACGGCTCCGTCGCCTATGGTGACCCCATCGAGAATGAAAACGTTTGCCCCAATGTATACGTCATTGCCTATGTTGGTCTGTTTGGTTTCGGTAAACTGGGGCTCTGGGGAGAGTGTGACACCGTTCTGTTTGGCGGGGGAATAGAACATGGGGTGGGTAGAGACTCCCGCTGTGGGGTGTAGCCCTTGGCCACAGCATAGGTTGGGACCGATAGAACAGAACTTACCGATAGTGGTGTTGGCGACAAGGGCGTGGCGGGAGAGATAGGTGTAGTCGCCTATGGCGACGTTGTGCAAGATGTAGGGCGGGTTGAGTTGTGTATGGCGACCCAGGGTGCAGCGTGCCCGTTCCGAGCGCACAAGCGAATAGCCGACGCTTTTACCCGATGGTATAATTGGGCGGTCAAGCCATCGGCCAAAAAGCTTCTGAATGCGGTACTTTATTTTGAGGTTCGCCATGGTCCTTGATGATGGAGAATTTTTTTGACTTTTTTGTTAATCAGATGATAGAGGATGTGGCCTTTTGTCCAGTTGCCACGCGATGATTCGAAGTAGCTGAAATGGAATGATCGGTCGGCATTGCGTTGTATGGAATGGTCGGCGGGATGGACGAGGGGGAGGATCGGTTGGGTGGGAATGTTGTCGATGATGTTTCCCTGTCCCGATGGGTGGGTGGCGTCGACAACGGTGCCTATGTTGGAAGAGAGGTTGACATTGGGGATTATTCCTTTTCCGTGATGGAGCCAGATGGCCATGAGAAACTGCATGTCCCAGCTGGAGTTGCCGACACCGTCTTTGTGCACTTCGTCAAGGCGGTCGCACCAGTATTCCCGTTCAAGGATGCCGCATCCGTAGCGTCGCAAGGCACGTGCAAGGGTGCAGCGTGATACATGGAAGAGACGAAGGTCGAAGAGGTTCCATGCACGTCGCCACGATGCCCAAGCGCAGAGATTGCGATTCATCATGGAGAAATAGTAGCTCTCGGGATTGGGGCGTTGTTTGTCGACATTCATGCTACCGATAGCCATGACCGATGGGTCGTCAGCATAGCGTTGGAGGAGTTGTTGGGCGTAGGAGAAGAAGTCGGGATGGGGAATGGCATCGTCTTCGAGGATAATGCCGCTCTCAATCTGAGAGAAGAACCATGTGAGAGCGTCGGCGGGTCCGGGACCGCAGCCAAGATTATGAGGGGAGTACCGTGTGTGGAGCCGTGTAGAAGATCCTGCCGTAAGCTGGTCGATGACCTCTCGCACTTGAGCCAGACGCGAAGGGTCATCGGGGTGGTCTGGACGGGGACCGTCTTGGAAGACGTATAGGTCGGCAGGTGCTTGTTGCATGATGATAGATAGCACCTGCCTTGTGAAGTCAGGGCGGTTGAAGTTAATAAGGAGTATAGGGGTGTTGAACATCGGGGATCGTCATTTCTTTTTCGAGAAGCCGAAGTTGGGGAGTTCGACACTGCGGAAAGCAGAGAGAATGGGATTGGCAGTCTGGGGAGCACGGCCGTAAATCTCTGCAATGAGATTTTTATATTTGTCCATGAGTATGTTACGCTTAATCTTCAGTGTGGGGGAAAGGAGTCCGTTGGCCGATGTCCACTCGTCGGAGACAAGACGGAAACTCTTGATTTGTTCGTGTGCGGCAAAGTCGCGGTTGATTAGGTCGATGACTGTTTTGTATTTTTCTTTGGTTTGAGGAAGCGCAAGGAGTTGGTTGTTGTCACGGTAATGTAGTTTGTGTTTGAGTGCCCAGTAGTGGAGCGTGTTGAAGTTAGGCGATATAATGACACCTACACTCTTTTCGTTCTCACCTACAACCATGGCTTGTTCGATATATTCGGACTCGCGGAGTTTGTTTTCAAGCAACTGCGGAGCGATATATTTGCCTGCGGAAAGTTTGAAAATGTCCTTCTTTCGGTCAGTGATGCGCAGGTAGCGCGGTCCTGTTATGCCGCCCACAAACTGTCCGACATCTCCGGTATGGAACCATCCGTCGGAGTCGATGACCTGTGCTGTGTATTCGGGGTCTTTGTAATAGCCCAACATGACGTGAGGCCCGCGGGTGAGAATCTCGCCATCGTCGGCCAGTTTGACTTCCACACCGCTGAGTACTGGTCCCACGGTGCCGATGCGGACGTAGCCGTCGGCAGGGTTGTTGACAGCGATGACGGGCGAAGTCTCAGACAGACCGTAGCCTTCGTAGATATTGATGCCAGCGGCAGCGAAAGTGCGGATGATGCGGGGTTGGATGCTGCTTGAGCCCGTGATGACAATAAGCCGGTTGCCACCAAAACGTTCGCGCCAATGACGATAAACAAGACGTTCGAAGAAGAACTGTGAAATCTGATAGCCCAGCGACACTTTCTTAAAGAGGGTGTAGTCGTAGCGGGCACCGTGCTTGAACGCCCGTGTGTAGATGGTTTTCTTGATTCCGGTGAAGTCTTTGCCAGCAGCATAAAGCTTGTCATATACCATCTCGAGTACCCGGGGAACGGCACAGAACCCATTGGTGTGTATCTCAGCCATGTTCTGTTGTAGGGTACCCATGTTCTCGGCATAGTATATGGAGACGCCTTTAAGCTGGAAGTGGTAGTTCATGCTGCGCTCGTACATGTGGTTGAGGGGAAGGAACGAGAGCACGCGGCTGTCAGAGGTCATGGGGTTGACTTTCTCGTGCGCAACAAAGTTGCTGCAGATGTTGCGGTGGGAGAGCATGACGCCTTTGGGTTGGCCGGTGGTGCCAGAGGTGTAGATAAGGGTGACCCAGTCGTCGGGCTGTATGGTGTCCTTAAGATGTGCGATGATGGGACTGTTTTTCTCGCGGCTGGCGATACCGGCTTTAAGGATTTCGAGTGTGCGTGGGTATCCTTCAATGGCAGCGAGGGTATAGATTTGGGGCTTTACCTCCATCTTGTCGACGGCAGGCAAGATGCGCTTCAGTAGCACATTGTTGCTTACGAGGATGAACTTGGCTTCACTGTGGGTGAAGATGTGCAGGTAGTTGTCAGGACTCAGGGTAGGGTAGACCGGGACATGTATCATGCCGGCAAGAGCAAGAGCCATGTCGATGAAATTCCATTCGGGACAGTTGCCTGAGATAGTGATGACTTTGTCGCCAGGTTGCAGGCCAAGTTCTAAAAGTCCGCAAGCCATATAGTGGGCGTATTTATAATAGTCGTGGGTGCTATATTTCACCCATTCGCCTTTTTCTTTTCCTGCCAGAATATCGGGCTTGTCAGGGTATGAGGTGACAAGGTGGTCAAGCAGGTCGAAGGTACGCGTTATTTCCATAATAATGTTTTCCTTTGTTTTTAAAATAATGTCATTCTTGTTGTTAGGTCGTGCAATCTACTTTTTGGAGGGTTGCAGTGCTTCTACAAAAGAAGACATTTGAAGTTGCAAAGATACGAAGTTTTGATAAATTATTATGTAAAGAGGGGGAAATAATGCTGTTTTTTTCAATTTGGGATATGATAAAAATGTGATAATTAGGTTATAGAGGTTTGTTGGGCTTTGGATTTATAGAGGAAGCAGGTGGATTGGATTTCTGTTTTTTGGTTTTTTTATTTTTTGGAGTTAATGTTTTTTTGTATTTTTGCAGGTTCGTAACAAAACGGGAGACAGCTTGCCTCCTGTTGCTAAAATATGGATTGTCAATGAATATAATCATCGCAGGCGATGGCGAAATGGGGTTCCATCTGGCACGGTCGCTGACAGATTTGAACCATAATGTAACGGTGGTGGATCCGAATTCAGAGCTGCTGAAGCGGTTGGAAAAGGATACGGATTTGCTCACCATAGCAGGGTCGTCTACTTCGCCGCAGGTATTGGCCGATGCCAATGTAGGCGACTGTGACCTCTTCGTCTCCGTGTTGCACGAGGAGAGTATCAATCTGATGAGCTGTGTGTTGGCCAAACGGATGAAAGCCAAACGCACGGTGGCCAGAATCAGTAATGCCGAACTCTTGGCACCCAAGCATCGCGACATGTTCCGCGAGATAGGTGTGGATGAACTGGTGTGCCCCGAGCGCATTGCTGCCAAGGAAATCACCAATCTGCTGAACAATTCAGTGGCGACGGAGTTCTTCGACTTCAGCGGAGGGCTGTTGACCATGTATCTGATACGCATCGATGCCGACTCCACAGTGACGGGTCACAGTGTGCAGGAATTGGTGCAGATGTACAACACGCTCCATGCCCGTGTGGTTGCTATCCTGCGTGGAGGCGAAACCATCATCCCCCATGCAGGGTTGGTCTTCCAGCATGGCGACCTGGCATACCTCATCAGCCGTCCCAACCAGTTGGAGACTATCCGTCGTGTGCTGGGCAAAGAGGATGTGGCTGTCAAGCGAGCCATGATTGTTGGAGCCGGACGTGTAGGGCGCTATGCCGCCATGACATTAGAAGACCGCATTGGGATTACCCTCTTCGAAGAATCACGTCCCCGTTGCGAAGAGGCAGCTTCCCTGTTGCAACGCACGTTGGTAATCAACGGCGACGCTACCGATATCGAACTGTTGAAAGACGAAGGACTCCAAACAACCGATGCCTTCATCGCTGTGACCGACTCTTCGGAGACCAACATCCTCACCTGCCTCCATGCCAAGAAACTGGGGGTAAAACGTACCATCGCCTTGGTCGAAAACACCGGGTTCATCACCCTTTCGCAGGATATCGGCATAGACACCATCATCAACAAGAAACTGATTACCGCCAGCTATATCTCTCGATTCATAGTCCGTGGCGATGCGGTGAGCAGCAAATGGCTCAGTGGCACCAATGCGGAGTTGATAGAGTTCAATGTCGGCAAATGGTCGCCAGCCACACGCCATCTCATCCGCGACCTTCCGTTGCCCAAAGGAGCCACCATCGGCGGCATAATCAGGGGCAACGAGACTATCTTCCCCACCCGTGACACCCAGATCAAGGCAAAAGACAAAGTGGTTGTCTTCGCCCTGCCCAAGGCTATGGAACAGGCAGCAAAACTCTTCTCCTAAATCTTCTTCGACCTCAACCTTGTAAAACCCTACCGCCATTCGTCCAAAAAAACATATCAAGGCCGTTCGTCTGAATCAGGTAGTGCGCCGGTTCAACTGGTGTCTCATAGCCCATGTGACAGGCGTGCTGCTGCTTTATGTGGCGGCAGGCATGCTGTTGCCCATTGCTGTCTCCATCTATAGCCAAGACGGAATGCAATTTGCCTTGGCTCTGTCGGGACTGCTCATACTTATGTCGGGATTGTTTCTCCGCAACATGGTGGGGAAAAAAGCGGAATATGTTTTGCGCGAAGATGAAAGCTACTGGCTCACAGTGGCGGTGTGGGTCGTATTGCCCCTGTTCGGCACCTTGCCTTACCTCTTTACCGGCACGACAGCATCATTCACCGATGCCGTATTCGAGTCTTTCAGCGGATTCACCACCACAGGTTCTTCGGTGGTGGCCATGCCCGAGAACCTCCCGCCTTCGGTGCTTACTTACCGGGCTTTGACCCAATGGTTGGGCGGACTGGGACTGCTGCTTTTCGTAGTGGCACTATTGCGTAGGCTGGGACTCAGTGCAGGCACACTCTACGAAGCCGAATTCTCCGGCACTCAGCAACGCAAACTGCATCCCCGTTTGGCCAAAAGCGTCACCCGCATGTGGAGCATCTACGGACTTTTCACCGTCGCCATGAGTGTAGTGCTGACAATGCAAGGCGTTAATGTTGTGGATGCATTCTGTACAGCCTGTAGCACCGTTTCCACGGGTGGCTTCCTGACCAACAGCATGGGCATAATGGCCTTGGGCAATAGGGCAGTCACCACGGTGACAGTCTTCATGTTCTTCAGTGGAGTCAATGTGGCTATGCTATACCGTATCTTCACATTCAAATGGCGACACCTTTGGAGCGATGGCGAATTGCGAACCTATGTCGTGCTGTTCATTGCGGCCGTGACAGTATGCACAGTGGCTTTCTTCGCCGAAGGCAACGGGTTGTACGATTCCGCACGCTACAGCGTGTTCCACATCGCCTCGACCATGTCCACCTGCGGCTTCTATATGCCGACCCCTCGTTATTGGTCGTTCTTGGTCAGTGTACTGACATTCATATTGATAGTAGTGGGAGCCATGTCTGGCAGCACCGGTGGCGGCATAAAGCTGCGCCGAGTCATCATCATGGTGAAATATGTGGCCAACTATTTTAACTGTATGATACACCCCAATGCTATCTACCGAGTCAAACTGAATGGCCAGCTGGTGGAGAAAGACTACATCAGCAAAGTCTTCGCCTTCGTGTTCCTTTACATTGTATTCATTGTAGCCGGGGGCTTTGTACTGACAATCTGCGGCTGTTCAATACCCGATGCTATCTGCATGGCAGCGGCCAACATCAGCAATCTGGGTCCCTCGCCGCTTATCAACTCATTGGGTGGCAGCCTTAACTATGCGCTGCTTCCCGCCTTGGCCAAATGGATATTGGCAGTCTTGATGCTGGCCGGTCGTGTAGAACTCTTCGCGCTCCTCGCCATTGTCTCACCAGCCTACTGGCGAATAAGGTTAAAAAGATAAACAAATTAATCTACAAGTTAATACATAAGCATCATTGATATAAAGTACATATTGCGGTTTTTGGGCATTGTGCTCATGGTCGAGGGACTCATGATATTGAGTTGCCTCATACCCGCATTGCATTTCTCCGACGGCACCTGGGAACAGATAGCCCTCTCGGGATTGTTTACCTTTTTCGTCGGACTGCTGCTCAAAGTCCGATTCCGTCGGGCACGAACCATGCACAACCGTCGCATGGCCTATCTGCTGGTGGTCTTGATGTGGGTCGTATTAGGCCTTTTCGGCACCCTGCCCTTCCTCACCACAGGCACACTCATCCATTTCCCCGACGCCTTGTTTGAATCTATGTCGGGCATTACCTCCACCGGGGCCACCGTCTTCTCGGCAGTCGAATGGCTCCCCTCGTCCATTCTCCTGTGGCGCAGCATGACCCAGTGGTTCGGTGGCTTTGGCATAGTGTTGCTTGTCCTTGCCCTTGTGCCCTCCATGGGAATCAACAAATACAGCCTCTACACAGCTGAAGCCTCTGGAGCCGACAATACTGGCAAACAGTCCTCAACCATGGGCTCCACCGTGCGTCACACCCTCGGTGTTTACATTCTCCTTACCTTCCTCTTCGTCTTCCTGCTTTACAAAAGCGGTATGCACATCTGGGACGCTGTCAACATCACTTTCACCAACATCTCCTCGGGCGGATTCTCCATCTACAACAACAGCCTCCAAGGTCTTACCCACCTGCAGCAATACATCGTCGCACTGGCCATGCTCCTCAGCGGTGTCAACTTTGCCCTGCTTTTCAACTTCTTCACCTTCCGTTGGGATAGGCTCAGCCACAAACTCGAACAGTTCCTTTTCTATCTCTGCACCGTAGTCGCAGCCTCTCTGTTCGTAATCTGCGCATTGGTCTTCGCCATGGGCTACAGCTGGGGCGACGCCATCCGCAATGGCTTGGTGCAGACCATCAGCGTCATAACCACTTCCGGCTCCCTTGTTGCCGACACCTCGCAATGGTGGGTGCCCGTCTCCTTCCTCTTCGTTGTATTGTCCCTCTGCGGTGCAATGGCTGGCTCCACCACGGGCGGACTCAAAGCCATGCGCGTACTTATACTGGTGAGGCACGTGCGCAAGATACTGCGCGACCGCCTGCACCCCCAGTCTGTCAACCCCGTCAGGCTTAACGGCAAACCTGTCTCGTCACACATCGTCACCAACGTGATGGTCATCTTCATGGTCTTTGTGATGGTCATCTTCATCGGCATCATGCTGCTTATGCTCAGCGGCATCAACGCTACCGAATCCATCGGAGCGGTCATCGCCTGCATCACCGGTTATGGTCCCGGGCTCGGTATCAGCGGTGGCTTTGGCTGTTATGCCCATTTCACCACTCCCGCCAAACTCATCTGCTCACTCCTCATGCTAATGGGGCGCCTCGAATGTCTCACTGTACTTATCCTCTTCATCCCCGCTTTCTGGAAGAAATAAAATTGAATGCGTTAATCCGTGAATCGATTGAGTCCGTTAATTCGTTGACTTGTGAATTGATATACTCATTCACATGTCAACACATTCATGCAGTCGACCCAAATCGGTCATTAGGCTAAGCAGGTCTCCGGCAGAGGCCGTCCAGGAGCAAAGCGGTGACATGTGGAATGAAAAGTCTTATAATGACCGTTTTATTCTGTTCCCCGTCTCGATGACCGATAGGAACCCGGCTGCACTTCCTTCGCTCCTTAGTCCTCAGTTCTCCCATCGTTCTCCCATCGTTTTCCCATATCAGAAGGAGAACTGGGGTATAACGGAGGTCGATGGGTGGGTGAACGAGCAAATCAGGGGCGGTGCGAAAGGGACCCGGGTGCAGGTTGGGGAGGATTCGCGGGAAATGGTGTGTGTTGAAAAGGGATGACGGAAATGGCGGCGCCGCTTTTGTTATGTCCGGACAACGAGAAGCCGGAGTAACCAAAAGGGGACTTCTATGAACCGCCCTGAAATGGTATATCGAATATAGTCAGTTGATAAGTTGATATGTTTATCCGTTGATACGTGTTTCGAATCGTTACACGTATCAACATTCACACATTCAAAAGCTATAGTGCATGGGATGCAGATTCTTTACCCGTATGGTCTTGAGCAACTGGAGCGGACCGCGAAGCATCTCCTGACCCAAGCGGGGGTCGACAGGGAACATGGCATGATCCAGCTCGGGATAGTCGCGCTTGATGTCGCGGAGGATGGAAAGGAAAAGTTTCTCCATCTGGTCGGGAGTAACCCTGACACGGTCTATGTCGGAAGGGTCGGAACTCATGGGGAAATACCAATTATTGCAATCGCCGGCATGAAAGAGTGTCGTGCCGTCGCGAAGTTTGAGCACAGTGCAGACCCCTACATCTGTTGAGCGGTAGGAAGTAAGCAGGAAATGGGGCGTCTCGACGCGCTCGCCGAAACGCAATATGGCCAGCGGAAGCGTCTTGTCGATACGACGGCGGCGCACTGTGTCGTACGATGGCAGCAAGTGCCACCCCGCATGAGCGGCACACCAGCCTGCAATCTCTGGGTTATAATGGTCCTCATGGAAATGCGAGACGATGAAATAAACCTCCTTCCCCTCAGCGTTGTCCAAAAGAAGTTTCAATTCGCCTTGGGGGTCGCGCCAATAATCGAAGACGATAAGGCAATCCTCCTCTTCGGCCACAAAACAGCTGTGTCGGATATAGTGTAGCTGCATAGCGGAACGCAGGTTCAAGGTTTGGGGACGAAGTCAATCATAATAGCCCGTTCGTCGAAATGGATGTCCTTCAGGGTAATGCGGTCGAACACGGGTGAGAGTTGCGGACTCTTGCCCAAGGCAAGAATCAAGCGGTTGCCGTCGAGAATGTCAAGCAAGTCAGCTCCCTGCTGTTTCTTGAACTGGCCGAGAGCCGTGCGCACCATAAACTCGATGCCTGCACCCCCTCCGTAAGAAAGGAAGATATCGCTGCCGTTGATACGGTCCACATTGATATCCAGCCCTACGGCACCCATCAAAGGCACTTTGTATGATATGCGGAGGGTGTGAGGGCCGCCGAAGGCAAGGGGAAGTTCTTTTCCGGTCTTTTCGAGAATGAGTTGTGAGACTTCGCTATAGGTAAGATTGAATTGCATGGAATGTCGTTTTTTATAGTTTTTTTCGGCAGAATAACGTGTAATTGGAAAAAAAATTGTATTTTTGCACATTGAAATAAAATCAATATAGACTATGAAAGTTAAGGAACTTGTAGAGAAATTGAATTTAAAGGTGCTGTCGGGTGCCGAAGGACTGGATCGCGAAATAGAGGGCTGCTACGTGTCGGATTTGCTCAGCGATGTGATGGGCAACGCCGAGATGGGCAATGTGTGGGTGACGCTGCAGGTGCATAAGAATGTGATGGCTATCGCCTCGTTGAAGGAATTGGCCTGTGTGATTCTGGTGAAAGGACAGACAGCCTCGGAGGACACGCTGGAGCAGAGCAACGAGGAAGGTATCCCGTTCCTCAGCACCACCATGGAGACTTTTGAGACGGCAGGCAAGATATACGAGTGCCTGAAAGGATAATAAAGTTTCGAGGGTTAAGGAGACATGATAAAAGCTTCTTGATGCTTGGATCTTGATTCATAACATCCGCAAAGATGACTCCGTTTAAGGCCGACTTGCATATTCACACGGTGCTGTCGCCCTGTGGCGATTTGGAGATGAGCCCGTCGGCCATCGTCCAACGGGCGTTGGCGCGCGGGCTGGACATGATTGCCATCAGCGACCACAATACCACAAGGCAGGTGAAGGTGACACAGAAAATAGGGCGCGACAACGGCCTGTTTGTGTTGGGTGGTGTCGAGGTGACCTCGCAGGAAGAGGCTCACTGTTTGGCTTATTTCGAAACCGATGAACAGCTGGACGAGTTCCAGGAGTTCTTGGATGCCCATCTACCGCCTATCCCCAACGACGAGGATCGTTTCGGCTATCAGCTTATCGTGGACGAGAACGATGAGATTGTGGGGGAGGAGGAGTACCACTTGCTTAACGGCATTGATGTGGATATCGACGGTATATATGAGGAGGTGCACCGTATTGGTGGTTTGTTTGTTCCGGCGCATGTGAACAAGGGCACCACTTCGTTGACCAGCCAGTTGGGTTTTGTCCCCCCGGATTTGAGGGCAGACGGGCTGGAGATAAACCGTTTCACCACGAAGGAGGAGATGCTGAAGAAATTCGCTTATTTGAAGCGGTTTAATTTCATCACCGACAGCGATGCGCATTTTATTGACAACATCGGCGACGTGTATAATGTGATATATATGGAACACCGCACGTTTGATGAGTTCCGCAAGGCACTGAAAGGCGAGGATGGCCGCTATATAGACACAATGGCTTTCCGCACAGCACCGCTGAAGAAGATATTATAGATTTGATGATGTAGGGCGGATGGGGAATCTGCTATGGTGTGGTGATTGTGCACGGTGGGAAGCGCCCGCTAAGTCTGGCAGTCCCACTTTTTCCGGTATTATTCGTTGTGGTAGGGTTCGTGGTGTAGGATGGTGAAGGCACGGTAGAGTTGTTCAACAAAGAAAAGCCGTACCATCTGGTGGTTGAAGGTCATCTGGGAGAGGGAGACTTTGTCGTGTGCGGCGGCGTAAACCGAGGGGGCGAAACCGAAAGCTCCACCAATGACAAAGACAAGATTGCGGATGCCGGCGTTCATCTGTTTTTGCAGATACTGGGAGAATCCCACGGAGGTATGTTCTTTGCCGTGTTCGTCAAGGAGGACGATGCGGTCAGCTCCTTCCAGACGTTTGAGCAGCAAGAGGGCTTCGCGTTCTTTTATTTCTTCGGCCGACGCTCCTTTTTGGTCTTTCAAGGCAGGGATGACTTCGATTTCGAAGTTGACATAGTGACGCAAGCGTTTCACGTAGATGTCAATGCCTTCCTGCAGGTAGGGTTGGTCGGTCTTCGATATGACAATTAATTTGATGTTCACAGTTTGGGTCTCCTTTTTTTAGTTCTCCACTTTCTTTTTTAGCAAATGGCGTATCAACGGGTGGCGATAATGAACCACACGTGGGTAGGTGACGGGATGTGCGCCGTAAAGACTGTATGAGAAGGCGATTCCGGCATCCATGCTTCCTTCAAAGTCGAAGGCTTTGGTGCGGGTACATAGCCGTTGGATAATCATCCAGAAGAGGAGCGGGGAGGCTCCGTTGTGATGTCCTTGGGGGTTGAGAGCAGACAGGAGAGAATAAGCACATTGTTTGTCGTAAGCAACAAAGCGTGCAGCGTGTAGCCGACCTGCTTCGTCACGCACTCCAAGTAGTATGCCTTGACTGCGGGAGAGTGCTGAATGAATGGTCCGGGAGATAAACGCCTCCGACAAAGTGTCTTTCTGGCCACGCGATTCCCAATACTTGACGTGGAAACGGGCAAAGGCTTCGGGAGTAAGGTCGTCGACAGGCGACAAGACCTTGGCGGCACGATGGATGGGACGTTGGCGACGTTGCTTGTCGAATCCGTCGAACACTGCTTGAGTGTTGGATATGTCTTCTATGCGGTAGGTGCGGCGTTCGGTGTATTCAAAGCCTTTCCAACAAGGAAGCCCGTTCACAGATGGGGAAAAGTTCTGTGCAAAGAACAAGAAATTGTGTTGGTGCAGTGCTGTTGACAGCTGTTGTGAGGCTTGTTCGATGTCGGCATCCTGACGATACCACGGGCCGTTGTATTGTGTCAGCTGCGGCTGGAGTACATATTTCATGCCCCATCGTGAGCCTTCTAAATAGGGTAAGGCTGCGACAATTTCCCCATCGGGACTGTAGGCCAATGCTACATCCCATTGTTTCCCATCGCATACGGTATCCATCCACCAATATTGCAAAAACAGAGGAATCGCGGATTCCTCTGTCTTGCACAATTCTTTGTATTTTTCTTTGTTGTTCAAATTTGTTGATTTGCGGATTTGTGGACTTCCCGTGCCGGTGGAGGGTATAGGAATCGGTGAGGGGGTGTGGCTTATTGGATGACTATGGTGACGCGGTTGTTTGCCATGCGTCCGCTGAGGGTGTTGTTGTCGCCCACGGGGTCGTCTTCGCCTTTGTAAAGCACTTCGATGCGGTGTTCGTCAATGCCGCGCAATACCAGGGCTTTCTTCACTTCGACGGCACGTTGGCGCGAGAGACCTGTGTTGTAGGTTTCTGTTCCTACGTTGTCGCAATAGCCTGTCACAAGCACTTCGAGACCTTTCTCCTGTTTCAGATAGGCAGCCAATTCGTCCAACTCGGATACGTAGGATGCTTGTATTGTTGCATCGTTGGGGAAGAATTTGATTTCGGGGAATGACTTGGAGCCTTGAGCTGCGCTGGGCAACAGGTCGATTTTCTTGGAACTGAAGTCGAATATCAGTCCCACGCGGATGAGATCGTCGGTGGGTTGTTCTTCGAGATAGTAGGCTTCGTCTTTCCAGTAACGCCAGTCGATTTCGGCCACTTTGTAGCTTACTTTGTTTTTCATCTGTTTTTCGATGAGGATGTCGCGGAAGTAGTCGAGCGAAATGACGGCTTCCATTTGGGCTTTTGCCACCAGTTCGTCGCGCAGGTCTTGGTCTTTAACCGAGGGGTTGACGGCAAAGACAGCGCAGAGGTGCATGGGTATACGGCCGGCGCTGGAGAGGTAGTCCATCACAGGGTCTAATTTGCCCCAGTCGCGCTCTTTGTCACGTTCCCACTTGAGGGTACGGAACCGGTTGTAGTCATAGTCGATGAAATAAAAGGTCTTGGCATCGAAAGAGGTGAATTTCCAAACTGTGTCATAGGCAGACTCGCGCACTTTGTGTTTGCCCGAGGGGTCTATGATGGGTTCGGTTTTCTTGCCTTTTTTGTTTGCAGCGGTGTTGGTGACTTGCTCGTAGAGGCCACCAAGGGTGGGGTGCCAGCTGGTGTCAACTGTGCGACCGAGCCATTGACGTTTGTTTTCGCCGTCTTTGGCTATGTCTGTTGTGGGTCTCTTTTTACGATACTGAGCCTGAACGTTGTTGGCCGGTATGAGCAGCAGCACAGCCACAAAGATTATTAAAAAATGTTTCTTCATTGTTGTTTGTTTATCTGTTGATGTGTTTATCTGTTTTTCACGGGTTTTAAGTTTTAAAGGTTATAGAGGTGTGCTGACCTTTTTGACTTTAAACCTTTTCAACCTTTCGAACCCTTATAACGCAGCAAAGGCGATTTTATTGTTGTGGGTCGAAAAGTGAACCGTTTTCGCACACGAGCATGCGCGACTGGAATTTGTCAATCATCATGAAATCGTGCGAGGAAATGAGCATTGTCGTCCCTGTTTGCTGGTTGATGTTGACCAAGAGTTGCATGATGTCGGACGAGGTGGCGGGGTCAAGGTTCCCTGTAGGCTCGTCGGCAAGGATGAGGCTTGGATTGTTTATCAATGCACGGGCTATGCCCACCCGTTGTTGTTCGCCTTCGGAGAGTTGGAATACGGAAGCATGGGCTTTGTCTTCTATTCCTACGGCTTTTAATGTATTTGTTATTTGTGTTTCCATCTCAGACCGTTTCCAACCGGTGGCTTGCAGTACGAACGAGAGGTTGTCGTGTACGTTTCGGTCTTTTAGTAGACGGAAATTTTGGAAGACAACACCCACTTTGCGGCGTAGCATGGGGATGTGGCGGTGTTTGATATGCATAAGGTCGTAGCCGCACACACTGGCCTCCTCTCCGCTTTCAATATCGTGGTCGGCATAGAGTGTTCGGAGAAGCGAAGTCTTCCCCGCACCGCTCCTTCCAATGAGATAAACGAACTCACCGGGCTTTACAGTCAGGTTGACATGAGTGAGGAGTGGACCGTCTTCATGGCTGATAGCCACATCTTTTAGCGATATGATAGGTGTTTCCATAGTGACTATTTTTCAAATTGCAAAAGTACTATTTTTTTTCCTATAAAAGGAAAAGTGCATGTCTTTTTTTTCACGTATGGTTGTTGATTGTCGAAAGAGACATTCTTGCTTTAGATCTGTTTGCCCTTCATTGAGTGTGTCAAGGGTTGTAAAGCGTGTTCTTTAACCCGAAAAAATCATAATTGTTGTTAAAATAGTGTAACAAAATCGGTTTTTTGTGTCTTATTGGGCAAAAAGGCAATGCAATCAAAGAAAGTTAAAAATATTTAAATAGTGTTAAACAGGGGTATCAAAAACGGGGGTAAGGACTCTTTATAGCGTGAGGGGGCGAAAAAAGTTGATGTGTTTAACGACTCGCATCATATCAACGTATCATCGGATAACATATCAGCAGGTAAGCATGGAGAAACGATAACGAACGAAATAATTTTGAGGATCCTATAAAAATAAAAATAGTAAACAATTGATGAACAATAAAAATCACCAACAATGAAAAGCATAAGATTATTTTTGTGTCTGACCCTGTTTTTGTCAGGCTTTGCATGGGGACAAGCACCTACGTCGGATACTATCCTCATTGGTGACACGACGCACATGTATCTAACACCCGGCAACTTCCGGCTGCCCTGCGTGCACTTCTCTACCAGCTATACCCAACAACTGGTACAAAAAAGCGAACTGAACGGAGAGTCGATGATTACTGGTATCGACCTCTACTGCGGTACGCCGAGTAGCATAGGCTGCCCGGGATGCACCATTTATCTGGCCAACACCTACGTCCCCAACATGAGGGAGGGTATGGTGGGCTTCGGCCCCTTGTTCCAGCAGGTGTTGGTGGACTCGCTGATCTGTACCACGGGCTGGAATCACTACGAATTCGACACACCTTTCCACTACACAGGCCTCGGCAACCTGATTATTGCTGCGGACTGCCCGAATGGTTGGAGTGGGGGCAATTTCTATTGTGACCAGAGGGGTGTCCTTGATTCAAGGTATACGAGCACACGTTTGGCCGATATTACTCCGTCCACCATCACTACGGCTATGTCTGGACGCAATATTATGCGACTGCACACCCAGACTGTTTCCACAACAGTCCCCACTTGTCCCGCCCCCACGCTGAGGGTGGACTCTCTTGGCTCTACAGCAGTGAAGATGATATGGAGTCCCGGCTATCAGGATACGTTGTGGACAGTGGAATGCATCACCGACAGCGACACGGCTTGGCGTAGTAGTGGCTTGGTGTGGGGCGATACGACGTACACTATGATTGGCCTCACCCCCAATACCGATTATACATTCCGTCTCACCGCTTTTTGCACCGACACCTTCAGTACGGTGTTGAAGCATGTGCTCACCAACTGCACCCCGACAACGTTGCCATACGCTGAGAATCTGGAGAGTTCGTGGTCCATTCCCGACTGCTGGTTTGTTGCACCTGGCACGGAAGGGGATGTGCCGATTGTTTCTTCAAGGTTCAGTCATACGGGGTTGCATGCATTGCACCTGAAGGGTGGTGCCGTGGTGCTGCCCGAATTCGATGCGGCACCCGACAGTCTGGAGCTATACTTTTGGGCCAAGAGTAATGGCGGATCCAATCGTAACTTGTATGTAGGCTTGGTGACCGACCCGTTAGACATGTCTTCCTTTGTGCCATTGGACACAGTGTCATGCTACTCGAGTTGGATTCCGGTAGCGGTTCGGACGAACCGTTACTCCCGGTCATCGGGACGTCTGGCCATTGTTACCGCCGGCCCATTGAACACCCATTTGTACATTGACGACATAGAGGTGAGCCACATTGTGCCCTGCGAGGCACTGTCGGTGGCAACAGTGGACTGGAAGACCGACACAGCTGCATTAGTACGCTGGGTGGACACCGTAGGAGCGGTCTATTACGATGTGGCATACGGCCCAACTGGTTTTGTGCCGGATTCTACTACTATCGTCACTGATGTGCGTACCGACAGCCTGTTGTTGACTGGCCTGACGCCCTATACACAGTACGATGTGTATGTGCGTCCCGAGTGCGGAAGCTTCACTACGCACTGGTCGCCAGTGATGACTTTCCGCACTTTCTGCACCCCGTTGGATACGCTGCCGTATGTCGACAACTTCGACTCCTATACAGGCAACCCCGAGCCTTCCGCAATCCCCTGCTGGCGTGGGCACACGGGTATGAACACCTGCGTGGTGACCTATACCCTCAGCCATTCCGGCTCGCAGGTCTTGCGGTGGGACTACGAAGATAACCAGTACGCCGTTCTCCCTGCCATCGACACTGTGGCCTACCCCCTCCGCACCTTGCAGCTTTCTTTCTGGGCTTGCAACGACATGTACAACTCCACCGATGTCCAACTGTCGGTAGGGGTGATGACCGACCCCGAGGTGGACTCCACTTTCCATGCCATCGACACCGTAACCATTACTGGGGTTGATTGGCGCCGCTACGATGTACCCCTCAGTTCCTATAGAGGCAAAGGCGCCTATATCACGTTGAGAAGTATCACAGACAACTATCGCTATGCTTTTATTGATGATTTAATGATTGATTTGTTACCACCCTGCCCGAGCGTGACGGGAATGGCTGTTACAGGCCTTACTGCCACCTCGGTTACGGTGGGGTGGGACCCGGCGTCCGGTGCTGACAGTGGTACGGTGTGGCAGACATTTATCGACACCGCTGCCACGGCGACACCTGTATCCGACACATCAGTCCTTTATTCATCAGCTTATACTTTTTCCGGACTTACGACCGAAACGCCCTATTATGTGTGGGTTCGTGCCATCTGTCCCAAAGGTGACACCTCGGCATGGGAAGGCCCCATGCAGGTGGTCCCCGGCATCTGGAACATGCGTGCCAACCGTAGCGACACCCTCACCATGTGCGGAGTGACACTCTACGACGACGGTGGCTCCAATGGCGATTTCACCTCCCAGCATTCCTCGTTGGTCATCCTGCCCGACATGCCCGGCCATCTGGTCAGCATTAGCGGCTATTGCAACATCGGCGGGAGTTCCTCCCTCACCATCTACGACGGTGTCGGCACCTCGGGCCGTCCCCTTTGGGTCAGGATCCTCAACTACAGTTCAGCCATCAACTTAGGTCCCATCATTTCCGAGACGGGCGCCCTCACCATCGATTTCGATGGCTACACTCCTTTCTCCATGTACTACGAGGGTTTTGAGCTGCAAGTCAGCTGTGTCCCCGACACCTGCATCATCCATCAGCTGATGCTCAACCCCACAGTGCCCGCCTCCGATTCCACTCTCGCGCTCACATGGCAGTGCAACGGTGCTTCATCCTACGAGGTGGAATACGGCTCTGTAGGCTTCACTCCCGGCACGGGAACAAGTGTCTCCACAGCCACTAACAGCCTTGCCATCATCGGCCTCACCAGCCTTGCCCGTTGCGAGGTGCATGTGCGCAGCATCTGTGGCGCAGGCGACACGGGTGCTTGGGTCACTGGTATCTTCAATACCCTGCCTTGCAGCAATGCCGTCTATCGCGAGAACTTCGACTCCACCATTTGGGAAGAATCCCATCCGATGCTTCCTATCGGTTCCAATGTATTCGATTATAGCTTTACCCAGACCATTGTCGACTCCGCTTTCCTTGCCGGTCTTGAGGACGGCATTACCGCCTTGGCGTTCCGCCCAATCAACCATACCATGGGCGACCACCAGAACAATGTCACCGTCTATTTAGCTAATGTGCCGGACACCGCCTTCGGCAACGGTCCCATCGTACCCAATGCCGGGTACCGCTTTGTCAAGGTAATAGACTCCGCCAATTTCAGCCATCTCGGCACCTCCGATTGGCAGTTTATTCCTTTCGACTATCCCTTCATGTGGGATGGGCACCAGAATCTTCTGGTTACCGTGCTCAACGAAGATGGCGGCGGACTCCGTACTGAATATGCCAGCCACTACCGCTATTCCGATCTCCGAAACAACGTCTATCGCAGTTTCTGTTTCTATTCCGAATATCCCATCAATATCGACAGCGTCGACTCCTACACCTACCCCTACTACCAGAGTTACGGCGACTGGAACACAGGCGACCTTCGCTTCTACACCAACACCTGCGACCTACCGCTGTGTGCCACACCAGTTGTGGATACTGTGTCCACAGGTTATGAGTCCGCCGCTATCACATGGAGCGGCTATAGTAACGACTACCAACTGACGTATCCCGGATCAGGGATTGTCTCTACCACAGGCAACAGCTATACACTTACAGGTCTCCAATCCGCCACTACCTATCAGGTGTCGCTGCGGCAGAACTGCAGTGCCGATAGCCTCGGCTTCTCCGACTGGGTCACCGTCGAGTTCACCACCGACAGCTTCCTTTGTCCCCCTCCCGACAGCCTGACCGTTTACGACATTACCTTCAATACGGCCACATTCAACTGGCTTGCCAACGAGGAAGATACTCTTTGGCAACTCGAAGTGTGGACTCCCGGTAACAGGCACGTCAGCTATTCTGTTGCAAGACCTCCTTTCACCATTGAAAACCTCAGTCCCGGCACCGAGTTCTACGCCTATGTCCATGGCTACTGCGGAAGCGCGAACCAGATAGCAGGCCAGTGGAGCGACACCCTCAGGTTCTCCACTTCCATCTGTCACGACGTGACCAACCTGCATGCTGCAGAGATAACCCCCACCTCAATAGCCTTGGCTTGGGACTCCGTGCCTGGAGCGCAAGACTATACTGTCGAATACTACCCAGCGAACGACCAATCCCATGCTATTACAGTGGTATCCGTAGACACGAACCATTTTGTCGCCACCGACCTCAGTCCGCGTACCAGCTATGAATTCATCGTACGTTCGCGTTGCACCGACGATATTGTCTCTGAAGGTACAAACATTACCCTCCGCACCCTCGACGAAGTCGGGATTGCCCACACCGATTCTGCTCACCTCCGCTGTCTGCTCTCCCCCAATCCTGCCAAAGGCACTACAACTATTCGCATCCAAGGGTGGAATCCAAGCGAAGGGAACGAACTGACATTGACCGTCTCCGACCTCTCCGGCCGTGACCTCTTGAAACGTGTAGTTGAGTGCCATGGCAACTGCCGTGTCACCATCGACCTCTCCGACCTTGCCGCCGGAGCCTACTTCGTCCGCATCAAGGGACAAAACAGCACAGCCGTAAGACGTCTGATAGTGAACTAAACAATCGAAGAAACCTTGTCGTAACCGACAAAGGGGCTGTGGCCACAGAGGTGCAAAACCTTCCGGTCGCAGCCCCTTGCCCTGTCCCACGAGCCCTCTTCCTAACCCCTCATCCCGCCCTTCCCTCGTTCGTTATTCCTCAGTTCTCCCATCGTTCTCCCATCGTTCTTCCTCCACAGAAGGAGAACTGAGGTAGAACTGTGGACAAAGCAAAGCCGAACGAGCGACCCAAATGTGTCAATACATGACGGCCTCTTTTGTGATAAAAGGACTTCTATAAATTGCCTTGTAGAGGCAAACTCTCAATAACCCCCACTGCGAGTGTAGGGTTTATCATGCAAGTATAACTCAGCGTGTCGGTGACATGCGCTCTCAAAATTGAATTAATACAACTTCTAATTATTCAAATAAATCATTGCAAAGCAATAAAGCAATGTTGATTCACAGGATTTTTCTTTTTAAACACGAATTTTCATCAATATGTCATTAATTTAATGGTTATTACATGATGATTCAAGTTAACCTCATAACAATGTGGTTGGCATGTTTAGAAATCCCTTCAATAGACCCCATCATAATATTAACCATTTGCAAGTGATAGAAACAATTCCGACCTCTCCGCATCCCACGTCTCATTCCCCTCACTATAACCTCTATTTTGATAGTGTTTGTGTGAAAAAGATATATTCTAATTAGATGGTGTTCATTATATTTGTATAAAGAATCTTATCACAATTATTAAAAAAGGTGTCCGTATTGAAAAAAAAGCGTATATTTGCACCTTGTAAATGATGTAAGTATCAATTTTTATAGATAGGTACAATTTTATAGATAGGTACAAGAGGAAGATATATATTTTTAACATGAATGGCGAAAAATAGGAGTACATAATTTCGCATGTAAGTAATAATTTGACATTAATAGAATGATGATACATTTGGATATATATTATAAATCAAATAACCCACTAAAGAAGGTATAAAATGTGTACAGATAATTCGCAAAAAGAAATTAATATTGCAAAAATGAGCGATGAAAAGATTAAACATCTTGAATTTATCCAAGATGTAATCACACGTATGGCGCACAATTCTTTTATGATTAAGAACTGGTGCATAACAGTTACAGTTGCTTTGCTGGCAATTGCATCGAAGATAGACAATGTGGTTTTTGTAATAGTTTCCATATTTACAACTATTATGTTTTGGATATTAGATAGTTATTATATTCAGCAAGAGCGTAAATTTAGAGTTCTATATGATGATGCTATTGCACCAGACTTCCCTGTGTTCAAAATGAGTCCATCAAAAGAATCGTTGTCTTTGCCAAAGAACAAAAAGAATCTTAATTTCTGGCGAGTATTCTTTTCAAAAACAATAGTGATGCTATATCCGACACTAATTGTAATGGTTCTTTTTGTTTCGAGTTTAACTAAATTTGGTATTATTCATACTGCTATTGACTAATAGTAATGATTCCTGTTTCAATTCTAACTAAAAAATGAAATGTAATATGGAAAAAGTTTTTATTAGTTATCGTTCTACTAACGCAGAGCAACTCTTTAGAAATGGATGTCCAGTATTGCGCCAAGGTTCAACCTGTGATTGTTTAAAAGCCGAACATTGTTCAGTAGGAGATTGTGAGTTTAAGAGGGTTGCTATTTTTGCTAATCGACAAAAATATGATTGTAAGGTAGTGCCACCGATGTTTATGCTTCCTCCACATACAATACTAAGTCCCATGGGTTTCTACAAAAATTTGAGGGAGTTAAAACGACTCATTTCTGTCAGCGATATTTTTGTTAGATTTGAGATACAGGAAGATAGTTATTGGACTACCATGGAACTGGAAATATGGAAGGTCTATTCTCATCATAATAGATTTTTCAATGTGTGGTTAGATCAAACTGGGGCTACTTCATATAATGAACAATTATTTAAAGAAATCAGTAAAGATGAAAAAAGATATTATCAGCGATTATTATTTTATACAGATGTGGATAACTGGCACACCCATGCATGGGGACGATTCTCCGATTGTTTTATAAACGTATGTCCAAATTGTGGAAAGTTGACCTTGTTTAGTGATAAGGCATTAGAGCACTTAATCTGTATTCAGGGTAAAATACATTGTACTCATTGCAATAATGCACAGTTTGAATTTACACATGTGAAAGGAGCTGGCGGTCTCGTACGATATAAATATTCGGGAGACTATCATTTTTCGAACATACTTTTTCCTGAAATTGTTAATACTATATTATTAAATTCAAAATTCGATGAGTTAAAAGACATGCACTTAATATGTATGTCTTATGAATCTTTCCCGGATAAAATCGCAATGATTAAGGCCGGAAGTATTTTGATTGATGAGGTAAAAAAGGTATTAACTAATGGTGGTACGTTGGAATTACGAACATTTCAGGATAAATAAAGGAAGATTCATATTTTTGTTTATTTACAATCTTATCCTAAGATTATGGAATAATGCATAACCACTTTATCAATTAAAGGAGGTGACATTATATTGTTGGATTTTTGATACTTATTTTTTTAAGGTTACCTATAATATTAGAAACTTGAAAAAACAGGGTGTCTTCCGCCGTATCGAACCTAACAAAGGGGGACACTGGGAAGTGGTAACACCCGAAACGAAAGACTATGCACTTAACAAATAAGTTTAAGCCACGGCAAGACCTTGCGTTTGTTGTGGCTTTTTTATTTTTAAATGCTACCCAATTTCCTTAAAACTCATCCTCCATTCGGATATTGGCGCCATTTCTCCCTCTTCAAATTTCCTTTTGTATTTTCCTCTATCTTGACTTAGTGGGGTATCTTGGTGTTGTTAGGTCTTGTTGAGGGTGAGATTTTTAAAAAGATGTAGTTGTTTGGTTTTTGTGTATAATTAATTATTTATCAGTATTTTAAATGCATTAGTGGTTGTATGAAGGGTGGGATGGGGATGAAAAAGGCGGTGGTGGGATTGTATGTAGGGTGTTTTGTTGGGAGGGGGGAGTGGGTTTGGCGGATGGTTGATGTTTTGTTGCGACGATGAAGGACAGGATAGGAAGGTATAGGAGGGTTGCGGATAGATGTGGGATTGATGAAAAATGGCTGAGCTATCTTTGCATCGTCTTCGAAGGGAGGACGGAGGCTGTTGACGGTTAGCGCGCGGAACCGGGAAGCAGCGGAGTAGCCCTGAGAGGATGCGGAGTCCACTAACAAACCCGAGTAAGGAACGGGCGGACTCCGAAGAAGAAACGTTATGGCTATTTTTTCAGGTATTGTCTCCCGTTTGAGAGGGAGTGTCGGTCAGTTGACTTTTGTCCGCATAGGCGGCAAGACTGTGGTCAGAGAGAAGGTGGAGAAGAAGGCGGTTCCTGTCCGCACCCGTCGACAGATGCGCCACCGTGTGATGTGGGCCAATCTGGTGAATCTGTACCGTGCTTTCACGGGCAATCTCCATCCCAGTTTTGAGAACAAGGGTCGCGGCCGGAGTGACTACAATGAGTTTATGAGTGTGAACCTCGGTTCCAACAAGGTGGCATTGCCTGCCGACGAAGCCCGTCAGGGTGGATGTGTGGTGGCCGAGTATCAGGTGACCCGTGGTTCGCTGCCCAGTGTGGGCGTGGAGATTGGAGATGGCGGAGTGCCTGTGACTGACATCAATCTGGGCGGTCTGACCATCGGTGCGAGTACTACGCTGAAGGCGTTCAGCCAGGCTATTGTTGAGCACAATCCAGAATGGGCTCACGGTGACCAGCTGACGGTGTTTGTCGCCCATCAGTTGCAGGATTCGTTGACGAATGTACCCCGTGTCTCGATCGAAGGGGTGGAGATTACGCTCGACCTATATGATGAGACCACGATTTTGGGTGATTTGGTAGATGCCAATTTCTTCAGTTCTGAAGATGGGAAACTGGCTCTTGGCGGTTCAGTAATTGGTGGTGTAGCTGTTGTGCACAGCCGTCTTACCCAAAGCGGCACCAAGGTGTCGACCCAGTTTTTCGTGCTGAACAATCCTTTGGCTGTCAACTATCAGGGACAGGGGGCTGTTGAGGCAGCCATACAGAGCTATGGCGGATTGAATGCTGATGCGTTCCTGACACCGAATGTTGATGGTTTGGTGGCTGGTGTGACGATGCCGTAGGGCGTTTGTGGCTTAAACCCAAATCGGTCATTAGGCCGACTATTATATTCTTTCTCGCTTTTTCAGGTCTGTTTATGCCATATCAGCATTTCTTTCGGCATCTTGGCCATATCCCTGTCTCGCCGTAGCCCGCTACGTCTTCGCCAGAGATATGATCAATCTGCTCGAAACAAATACTAATCTGTCATAAACCCTAATGACCGATTTGGGTTAAAGGATGGGGGTGCCCTGTTCTTCCTATCGGGAAACGCGAGAATGTGTGCCGGCTCCCCCGCCTGTTTAGCATGATAAACCGGTGACAGAATTCCAAAAGGATGGCAGCGTGCTTACTGTTGTTCTTTTGGAATTCTGTGTTTGTATTGATGCAGGTTTAGAATGGATTCCGGAAGCGGTAGATGCGATTGTCGGCGGGAGATGGGGTGTTGAAGCTGATGTAGATCCAACCGTCGGCTATGTCAATGCCTTCAGGTTCGAGGCCAATGGTGTTGAGGTCGAGGGTGTAGACTTCGCGGCCGGTAGCGAGATGGATGATGTGAAGCCAGTAGTTGCCTGGGCTGTCGCCATCGGGGAGATAGGCATAGCCGTTTTTGATTTTACTGCCTTGGGCTACTTTGACACAGTTGATGGGTATGGTTTGCAGGACATCGTCGTCGGTAAGGACAACTTCTTTGGTATGGATTCCGGGCAGACGGAATTTTTTGAGTGACATAGGACCGCCTTTCCGTCCGCCATAGGCATAGAGATAATTGCTGTCGGCATCAAGGCACCAGTCCTGTGCGATGGGGAATGCGTCGCTGAGGTATGTGATACGTTGGACGATGGTTGAGGCAGAAGGGGAGATGCGGGTGACGAGGCAGGCTTTGTCGCCGAAGCAGCTGGAGATGTAGAGCAGGGGGTAGGGGTCGCCGTAGGGGCGGAGGGATGAGAAGGAGGCGTTGTTGCAATGGGTGGTGTTGCTTTCGAGCTGGAGGGATGCGACAGCTGTCTGTTTGGCAAGGTCGAGGATGAGACATTGCCCGCGGTCGCGAAGCATGACGGCATGGTTGCGATAGATGGCCATTCCTTGTGCGCTTCCACGCAAGTGGACAGAATCGGGAAGCCACAATGATAGTTGTTCCATCACAGGCTGTTGGGCTGTGACGGAAAGCGGGAAGAGCAAGAGGAGGAGTGCTCGGATAGGGATGGTTTTGATGGGAGGGGGATGTTAGAATGTGTAATTAAAGCCTACACGTATCCAGTTTCGGTTGGAGCTGATGGGAGAGCCGTTGATGCCGAAGCCAATCTCGTTGGAATGGGCAGTGATGTCGGTGGTGGTGATGCGGGAGAGAACACGGGGAGTGGTGGTGTAGTCATATTCTTCGACAACGATAGTCTTTTTGTAGATGGTGTGGTCGACACTGAAAGCCAGAATGTCGAGATAGAGGTCGACATAGCATTTGGGTGAGAGCTGCCAACTAAGACCAGGGACAATTTTGCAGCCGATAGAGGTGGAAGATTCGGGGATGCTGTAGGAGGTGTCGATAGTATAGTGAAGTTCGCGGCGATACCAATCGAGGAATTCGTGGCGATGGGCGATGTTGACTTGGCTGAAATAGGCATCGAGTTCGGCAAAGAAGGCGATGTCGCCTAATAGGATGAGTTCATAGCGAAGATAAGGTGCGATGGTGAATTGGGTGCGGTATTGCGTGAAGTTTGCAACAAGACTGTCGTAGGGAGGGAGGATGCGGATATTTTCGAAATTGGGATGGCGCAGTTTGAATTCCTCCATGGAGAAGTCGCCTTTGGTGCGGGAATAGCCGAACATGGCAGAGACACCGAACTGGATTTTGCCCAGTTGGTAGCCGAATTTGGCACCGATTGACAGGGAAAGGGGTTTGTTGTTTCTGAAACTACCGGTATCGATGATGGTGGTATCTAAACCCGTAAGAGGACTGGGACCATCGTAACGTGATTCGAACGAGGAGGAACCTTGCGAGAAGGAGCCGCCCAACTGCGCACTGACGACGAACTGGGCATGTGCCAGCTGGACAGTGGCGAGGAGGAAAAGAGTGAGGAGTATCTTTTTCATGATTCAGAAAGACTTAGAATGTGAAATAGAAACCTGCGCGTACCCAGTTGTTTACACCTTGTTGGGTGAGGAGTGGGGTACCCGTTAGACCACCCTTGATTTCGGTGGATTGGGAAGTGGTGGTGTTGGCGGTGTAGGTCCAACCTTCAAGTTGTCCCATACCGCTGATTTGGAATTGGTATTTGAGGTCGACACGTTCGGTGGTGGTGCGAGTAAAAGCAAAGGAAAGGAAGTCCATGTATAGCTCGACGCCACAGTTTTTGGAGAGTTGCCAGGTGAGACCAGGGATTATCCGGGCACCCATTTCGACAGAGGAGCGGGGAATAGGAATGGCATTGGAGTCGATGGTAAAGCCGATAGCGGGATTGGCTATGATATAGTTTTCGACGTGTGCTTGTTCGATAACCGGATTTAAGGTGGCGGTGTAGAAAAGGTTGAGTTCAACAAAAAGGGAAATATCGCCAGCCGTCAAGACATCGTAGCGGAAGTAGGGAGCGATGGTGTAGGAGGCATATTTGGTGCTCATAAAGCCTTTGGAAGCCCAAGAGGGAAACTGGGAACTTGCCATGGGAATGATGGTTGGGTCAAGAGGTTGATTTTCGAGGGTGTACATAGAATAAGACCCGGATACACCAACTTGTGCTTTGCCGAACTTGTAACCGAGTTTCAGACCTGCGGTGAGGTTGGAAGTGGCGATGGGGAAGATGGTGGTGTCGTTTTCGGAACTGGTGGCGACGGAAACTTGAGAGTGGATGTTGGTGTCACCTGAGAACTTGCTGCCCCCAATGTTGGCACTAATAATAAATTGTGCATTGGCTGAGAAAGCGAAGACTGCCAAGGCGAGAGCGAGAAATATCCTTTTCATTTATAATATTTTATTGTTTCAGAATGAATAATCTTTGCATGTTCAGACTATGTTTTTGGACATAGTTTTGAACATGCAAAGATACAACTTTTTTTTTAATTACAAAAAAAGTTTGTCAGAAGACTACTTTTGAAGAAAGGATTCCGCCTTCGACTTTGTGGAGTAGGGTGCCGTCGGGACGGAAAGTGTAGAGGTCGGCATTGGCGTTGTATGGGCTGTTGCAGATGTAGAGGTTGCCAGTGGCGGGGTCGATGTTGATGCTATAGGCGTAAGGGAGCGTGTGGCTGTAGTTTTCGAGTATGGGGGTTGCCTGCAGGGTGGTGGCATCGACACGGTAGAAGGAGGCTGTGGGGTTCCATTGGGCGTCGTAAGAGGTGTTGTAGAGATAGATGGTGTTGTTGTGTATGTCGAAGTTGGTGGCGGCAACAGAAAGTGGAGTCATTTCTTGACTGAGTATGTCAACAATCAGAGTTACAGGAGAGAGGTGGTCACCGGCACAGGCTACAATGAAGCGGTGGGAGTCGAGGGCTTTGATTTTGCCAGGGTTGTGTCCAACATTGATTTTGTGGGTCTCGGTAAAAGATGGGAGGTTGACAACGGAGACAGTGCTGTCATATATGGCTTCGCCGTTGGCATCGTATTGCCAGCAGTTGCATACATACAGATTATCTCCTATGACACAGAGCTGTTCGGGCTGCATGCCGCTGAGTTGGCAGGTGGCCTCGATTGCAAATGTTGCCGTGTCGATGCGCACGATGGTTTTGTCGTAACAGGAGACATAGATTTTGCCGTTGTGAGGCGCGATGTAGCGCGGACCACGGTTGCCCATGTCAATTTGTTTGATGCTTTTGCCGGAGACAGGGTTGATGACTTCGATAGTGTTGGAAGTGAAGACTGTGGCATAGAGTTTGTTGCCATAATGGATGAGGTCTTGGGCGAGGTCGCCAATGCCTCGTCGGTTGTTGCTGCTGAACCAGTCGAGGGTGATATTGCCGTTGTCTAAGTTGATGAGGCTGATTTCGGCATCGTTGCCACCCCAGGAGCCTTCACTGAGGAGGTATGCGGATTTGGGGGTGGAATCAGTCGGTTCGGGATCTGGTTGCGGGTCTTTTTTGCATCCTGTAGTGAGAAGTGCGGAAAGCATCAGCAGGATAAATACATTGTATTTCATGTTCTGTTATTTGTTTGTTAATGATTTATAGTTGATTAAATAATCCACGTTAATCCAAAGCGATAGTTGCGTCCCATCATGGGGTAACTCTTCACCACTTCATATTGTATGTTGAAGAGATTGAGGATTTGCAACTTTGCTTTGAGCTGGGTGTTGCCGATATCGAAGGAGCGGCTAAGGGTAACACTTTGGTCGGCGTAGCCAGGGACACGGGAGGCAGGCGTATTCTGCTGTTTGGCGAAACGTTCGCCGACCAGCATGAGAGAAAGGCCTATGTCGACCCATGGAGTAGAGGCGGTGAGAGTGGCATTGCCACTGTGACGAGGCGTGTAGGGAATTTGGTGTCCATAGATTTTGTTGGAGGGGTCGGTGCGGTCGACAGCGTGTTGGTAAGAGTAACCGATACTGATGTCGATGCGTGTGCGAGGGAAAGCGTAATTTTGGAAGGTGGCATTGGCGGTAAGATCAAGTCCTAAGATTTCGACTTTTCCCAAGTTAAGCATTGACCAAAGGTACATGTTTTGCATCGGTATGGCTACAATCTTGTCGCTGACGCGATTGATGTATAGGTCGGCGGTGGAGGTGTAAGCAGCCACAGCCTCTTTGAGATGAATGGGGTCGCTTTGGTATGTGAGGCCGATGTTATGCTGGAGGGCTTTTTCGGGTTTGAGCGAGTGTCCTACAGTGTAGTAATAAAGCTCATTGAAGTTAGGAACCCGATAATTCTCTTTGAAGAAATAGCGGAAAGTAAAGTGGAGGAGAGGGTAGGAGATACCCAGATAAGGCGAGAGTCGTTTGTATGGGGAAGAGGTGACGGCTGATTCGTAGTCATGAATCCATGTGCCAAGGAGGTTGGCGTTGGCACGGAGGTTGTTGAGGAATGGAATAAGATGTGCTTTGTATTCGAGAGAGAGGACACCCAAGGCAGAGAGACGGAGCACATCGTTGTGGAGGTTGAGATTGCTGAGGAGGTGGTTGGCAGATTCGTCTGTGGAAAGACTTATTGACAGGAAATCATTGTGGTATCGCAGGGCTTGGGAGAGATAACCTTCCTGTTGTTGATATTGATTGCGAAGAGTACCGATGGTGTGGACGGCTGTATCGACGTAGATGTCTTCGCTCATCTGGTATTTGCTCAATAGTTGGAAGTCCCATTGGTGGCCAGTATGGCGAAAGCGAGCTTGGGTGAAAAAGAGTTGCTCTTCGCTATGTTCAGACCCTCTTGCAGAATAATAAATCACGGGGCCTGGCAGGGCATGATAACCATTCATGTAGTGTGCTTTGATGTGCAGGCGGTTGTGGCTGTCGATGCGGAAAAAATAGTTAAGGTCGGCGGTGCCGATGTTGATGTGGGAATTTGTTCTCCGTTCGTGAGAGCAGCTATCGGTGCGTCCAGGTGTGTAATAAAGAGTGAATGGATAGTTGCCGTCGGAGTGGAGGAAGTTGCTCCAGAATGAGAGAGACATGCGTCGTCCAATCTGTTGTTCGTATGAGAGTGTAGGGGAGATGAGTCCGAAGGAACCACCCTCAAGGCCAAGGCGGAGGTTGAAGGGTCGGAGGCCGAACTCAGGTTCGTGGGTTTCCATATTGATAATGCTGCCAGCCGAATGGGCGCGTGCTGAGTTGAGGGCGTTGTCCATTTGTCCGTTTGAGAGGGATATGTAGCTGCTGTTGCCGAGCATGTAACGCCCGAGATCGACTTGTCCGTTCTGGCAGTCGGTGACAGCAACCCCGTCGATGGTGAGGGTGCTGAATTGGCTGCCGAGACCACGTGCGGAGACGGTCTTTATTCCCCCGATGCCGCCATAGTCTTTGATTGATACGCCCACCATGCGGCGCAGGACATCGCTGAGTTGAGCGTCGCCCAGTTGTTCCATCTTTTCCGAAGAAGCCACTTGAGTGGGTGTTTGGGCCTTGATGGTCTCAGGGCGGCTATTTGTTTGGATGACGGTGACTGGGGGTAGTGTGACAGCTCGCCGTGTGGTATCTTGTGCTGATACTGTGGCTTGAAAGAGGTTTAATACTATAAGTGATAATATTATATATTGTTTCATAAAGTAATTTACAAACCTTTCCTCGAGGTCGGTTAAATTAGCGGTTTGGCAGGTCTTCTGACTTGTCTCACGATTTTTTTAAGCCTTCCCATGCCGAATGGTAGCACAGTGGCATTGCAATAAAAAAACCGTTGCAACGGACTTACAGCAGCGGGACTGTTGCCGACTTTCACGGCATTCCCTATTCACGCCTTAGTGGCGACCAAATCGGCTGCAAAATTACAAAGAAAAATTGACATGATAGAAAAAAACGAATCCAGAATATTTTGGGGCACGATAATACAATGGTTATGCCCCATCTGAGATGTGTTGGCTAAAATGTTAAATATTATTAATCGTTGTAAGATTTGAGAGGGCGCTTCGTTAATATAATAAACTAAACATAAAACATAAAAACATAAAGAGATGAAGAAAATAACGTTGTTGTATATTGTAGCGGTGATGACCGCAGTTGTGGCAGGCGTTTTAGCCTGTGGGAAAACAGAAAAGAATGTCGATGTGAGAGTTGCTCAAGTGTCGACGACAAATTGTGGCACACATGCTGAAGGATTAGAGGCAAAAGACTTAGATGATGGGGAGCAATATCTGCTTTCTTATGATGGTGGAGCATTACAGGTAACACATGTGAACTGGGTTGTGCCGTGTGACTTTCACAATGTGCGGGTAACGGTGGCAGTTGAGGAAGACACAATCGTGATTGACGAGTCGAATGAAGGAGGAGATGTGGATTGTATTTGTAGGGTTGATAATAGGTATTGGATTGAGAATGTTACGCAAGGAATGTACACTATCATTTTCAAGGTAGGCGGTGAGGAACATCATCGTTGTGTATACAATATGTAAGTATGATTTCATGAGCGGCATAAGTCTACATAATAAAAAGTAATAGTTGTTATAGAATTGATTTGCAGATTCGATGGTCGAATCTATAGTGTTTTTTATTTGAGTGGGGACACAATAAAAGTTACAGAAGGAGCGTTATGTAATCTCCGTATATGAAGTACGGATATTGTGATATATGGCAAAGAACGCAGAGAATGAATCCCCCTTGATGAAGCAGCATGCAGAGATGAAACGTAAGTTTCCTGATGCAATGTTGTTGTTCCGTGTAGGCGATTTTTATGAGACATTTGGAGAAGATGCCCGCAAAGCATCGCAGATACTGGGTATCACTTTGACTCGTAAAGCGAGTGGAGGTGGTGGATATACCGATTTGGCCGGGATACCATATCATGCAGTCGACCAATATTTGCCTCGTTTGGTGAGAGCAGGATTGCGTGTGGCCATTTGTGAGCAATTGGAAGACCCTAAGACAGTGAAAGGTTTGGTAAAACGTGGTATCACTGAGTTGGTGACACCAGGTGTGTCATACAACGATATGGTGTTGGATGTAAAGGAGAACAATTTCTTATGTGGTCTTCATTTGGGAGACAAGATTCATGGCATTTCGTTTCTTGATGTCTCAACGGGAGAGTTTTTTGTGGCGCAGGGAGATTTAGCTTATATCGATAAATTGATGCAGAATTTTCATCCTTCCGAGGTTGTGCTGCAACGGAAGAAACTGCACTGGTTTCTGGACCATTTCGCGGAGAAATATTATACCAATACTTTTGATGACTGGGTTTTTACAAGCGATTTTGCCAATGAGTTATTGATGAAACAATTTGGCACCACGTCGTTGAAGGGATTCGGAGTGGAAGAATTGACAGAGGGTGTAATAGCTGCAGGTGCCGCTCTTTATTATTTACAAGATACACAGCACGACCGCACACAACATATTTGTTCAATCAACCGTATAGAGGAGGGAAGATATGTTTGGCTGGATAAATTTACTGTGAGGAATTTAGAGTTGGTCTTTTCCCCACATGACAATGCTCGCACGCTCCTTGATGTTCTGGATCAAGCCGTCACTCCTATGGGGTCACGACTGCTACGCAGATGGATTGTTATGCCGCTAAAGGAGCGTTCGGCCATAGAGGAGCGTCTGCATGTGGTAGATATTTTGGTACGTAACCGCGACATGGCTACTCAATTGCTTCCTCAGATTCAGATGGTAGGGGATTTGGAACGCCTCATTTCAAAAGTGTCTGTTGGACGGATTAACCCCCGAGAATTGCAGCAGTTGAAGCGCTCGCTAATGGCAATAGCTCAAATTCAGCAACTCTGTTTAAAGGTTGATGACGAAGCGTTCCATCGGATAGCAGAACGCCTAAACCCTTGTCAAAATATTTATGAGCGTATTGACAGGGAAATTAAAGAAGACCCGCCTGCGAAAATGGATAAGGGAGGAGTGATATCTGCTGGTGTCAACGACGAACTTGATGAATTGCGTTCATTAGCAGGCTCAGGTAAGGAATGTTTGATGGAGATTCAGCGTCGAGAGAGTGAACGTACTGGTATTCCGTCTCTGAAAGTCGGATTCAACAATATTTTCGGCTATTATCTCGAGGTCACTAATACTCATAAAGACAAAGTACCTCCCGATTGGACCCGCAAACAGACTCTCACTAATGCAGAACGTTATATCACACCTGAGTTAAAGGAATATGAGGAAAAGATATTAGGGGCTGAAGAACGCATTCTTACGCTCGAAGCGCAATTGTATGGGCAGCTGCTTTCCGACTTGATGGCTTATCTTGAACCCATTCAATATAATGCTCAGTTGGTGGCAAGATTAGATTGTCTGCAAGGATTCGCTGAAGTGGCTTTGGCTAATAATTATTGCCGTCCTGTCTTGTCGGACGATACTGTCATCGACATAAAAGAAGGCCGTCACCCCGTCATTGAGACTCAGTTGCCTCTTGGTGAGCAGTACGTAAGTAATAATGTCTTTCTTGATTGCAATACCCAGCAGATAATAATTATCACGGGTCCCAATATGTCTGGTAAATCAGCTTTGCTTAGACAGACAGCACTCATCGTTCTGATGGCTCAGATTGGGTGTTACTGCCCTGCCAAGGAAGCTCACGTAGGTATAGTGGACAAAATTTTCACCCGTGTGGGTGCGTCAGACAATATTTCTTCGGGAGAATCGACGTTTATGGTAGAGATGAACGAAACAGCGAGTATCCTTAATAATATATCTGACAGGAGCCTTGTACTGCTTGATGAAATTGGGCGAGGAACATCAACCTACGATGGTATTTCCATAGCATGGGCTATTACCGAATATCTCCACAATTATCCCAAGGCGCGTGCCAAAGTGATGTTTGCCACCCATTACCATGAACTTATAGAGATGGCAGATCAGTACGAACGGATTCAAAACTATCATATTTCTGTACGTGAAGTGGCCAATAAGGTTATTTTCCTTCGGAAACTGGAGATGGGTGGGAGCGAGCACAGTTTTGGCATTCATGTGGCGCGGATGGCAGGTATGCCGGCGCAGGTTTTAAAGCGTGCAAACAGTATGCTTGAGCTGCTCGAATCGAAGAGTGAAAAGATATCAGATTTGAATCCAAAAATAGAAAAAAAGAAGAAAAGTGAGGCTAAAAATAGCCCTGATGCAGGCTATCAACTTAGTTTTATTCAGCTTGATGACCCAACATTGTTAGAAATTCGAGACAAATTGTTGGATATTGATATTGATTCACTTACACCGATAGAAGCTTTATTGAAGTTGAATGAGATAAAAAATATTGTCAAGAAAAAATAAAAAAAATTTCTTCAATTCAAAAAAAGTTCGTACTTTTGCACCCGCTTTTGAAGGCAGAGAGGTGCTTGAAATAGTGGTAAAGCATAATGCGGAAATAGCTCAGTTGGTAGAGCACGACCTTGCCAAGGTCGGGGTCGCGAGTTCGAGTCTCGTTTTCCGCTCCATATTGTTCTTTTATGCGGAAATAGCTCAGTTGGTAGAGCACGACCTTGCCAAGGTCGGGGTCGCGAGTTCGAGTCTCGTTTTCCGCTCTAAGGTCACCAAACCTAACTAGTCAGACCGGTAACTAATAGAGTAGTTAGAAAGCTCTGGTGGTGGAATGGTAGACACGAGGGACTTAAAATCCCTTGCCCGCAAGGGCGTGTGGGTTCAAGTCCCACCCGGAGTACTAAACTAATGAGAGTTATTTGAAATAGAGCAATAAAGCCAAAAGCACGTAGTACACAATACTCGTAGCTCGAAGCATTTAAGTTGTCTTGGTAGCTCAGTTGGTAGAGCAATTGACTCTTAATCAATGGGTCCAGGGTTCGAGTCCCTGCCAGGACACTACTGCGGGGTGTAGCGCAGTTGGCTAGCGCGCCACGTTCGGGACGTGGAGGCCGGAAGTTCGAGTCTTCTCACCCCGACTAAATCTCTCCCTGGTGGGAGTCCGCTTTCCAAACATTTTTACATCAAAACCGCAATGCCACTTTAGCTCAGTTGGTAGAGCAACGCATTCGTAATGCGTAGGTCTGCGGTTCGAGTCCGCAAAGTGGCTCAACGTTTCATTACGTTTTCATTTTTTAATCATTAATAAATTAAACAACAAACATGGTAAATCGTTACGAAACCGTTTTCATTGTAACTCCCGTTTTGTCTGAAGAACAGATGAAGGAAACGGTAGAGAAGTACACCAACTTCTTAAAAGACCATGGTGCAGAAATCATCTACACCAACAATTGGGGTATGCGTAAACTGGCTTATCCTATTCGCAAAAAAAACACCGGATTCTATTACCTCATCGAATTCAATGCTGAGGGTAGCGTCATTGCCGACCTTGAAGTGGCTTACAAACGCGACGAACGTCTGCTCCGCTTCTTGACAGTCTCTCTCGACAAGTATGCCATTGCCTACAACGAGAAGAAGCGCAATGCCAAGCAGGCTGCTACTCCTGCCGAAGGACAAGAGGAAAACAATTAATCATTTAATGTAAAGGAATTTTCACCAATCAACATTCCCGCCACATTTAAAAAATATTAGAATCATGGCTAACGAAACCGAAATCAAATATCTCACCCCGATTGCCGTTGAAACCCAACGCAAAAAGTATTGCCGTTTCAAAAAACTTGGCATCAAGTACATTGACTATAAAGATGCAGACTTCCTTTTGAAGTTTGTCAATGAACAGGGTAAAATTCTGCCCCGTCGCATCACCGGTACTTCCAACAAGTATCAGAAAAAAGTGTCTAAGGCTATCAAGCGTGCCCGTCATCTGGCTCTGCTGCCTTATGTAGCCGATTGTTTAAAATAATATAGGAGGAAGAATAGAATGGAAATTATACTTTTGCAAGATGTGACCAATCTCGGTTACAAAGACGATATCGTCAAAGTTAAAAACGGTTACGCCAACAACTATCTTCTCCCCAACGGCTTGGCCATCATCGCCACTCCGTCCAACCGTAAAGTCCATGCTGAGAATCTTCGTCAGCGTGCTTTCAAAGAAGAAAAACTCCGTAAGGATGCCGAAACACTCAAAGCTGCTGTCAACGAGAAGAGCGTCCGTCTTATTGCCAAAGTTGGTGAGAACGGTCGTCTTTTTGGTTCCATCACCAGCGACCAGATTGCCGAAGCCTTAAAAGAACAGCACAACTATGAAGTTGATCGCAAGAAGATCGTTGTGGATGGTGCCAAACTTAAGGAAGTCGGTACTTTCCCCGCTCAGATCAATATCTACAAGGAAATCAAAGCTCAAATCAATGTAGAGATTGTTGCTGAATAATTTAGTGGCAAGATGAGAAAAAGCCGTTCGAAAGAACGGCTTTTTTTTTGTCTAATTTATGGGAGAAAAGAAAGACAAGCCAATGTTGACTCGTCTTTCTATGTGACATGGGAGCAGTGCTTTACTTGCACTTGGTCTCCTGAACCATACCTCCAACCGTTTGAGAGGCGTTGAGTTTTGAGCAGTTGGTGGATTCCATCTCTACAGTCTGCACTACTTGTCCGTTCACAGTTGTGGTGCAATTACATTTCTTTTTGCAGCTTGCCATGCAGGCAATCATGGCGACAATGGCCACGATGGTTAAGACTTTTTTCATGTTAATGTTAGTTTTATTTATTTTGCAGTCCCCGGTTTGTTATGTCCTCCGGCCACCCCAGCGGGAACCGCACTGACTGTGGCAGTCGGAGTTGCATTCTTCTTTTTTAGAGCCATTCCGCCGACAAGAACAGTGTCTTTCTGGCGGAAAATTCTGCTCCTTTATTTCGATTAGAGCCATTTTGAAGGGGAAAAGTGACACAAGAAAAATTTTTTTTCAAGATTACTTATATGTATATTACAATCAACATAATCAAAGATAAAGTTTTGATGTAAATATCTGTAATGGAACATCCTTTCTATTGTAGAAAAAAACAAGGCAAGCCAACGGCTTGCCTTGTTTTTTGTGCTATAGGGCTATCGCCTACTTGCATTTGGTCTCTTGCACCATACCTTCAATGGTCTGGGTAACATTTAGTTTGGAACAGTTTGTGGCTTCCATAGTAACAGTTTGAACAACTGCACCGTTCATAGTGGTTGTGCAGGTGCATTTTTTCTTGCAGCTGCCAAGGCAAACTACTACTGCAACGATAGCGAGTACTGTAATAACTTTCTTCATGATTCTGTATTTTGGTGGGTTCTATTTATTAACTTTTTTGGTCATCCAAACAGACAGAACCCATTAATCTGCCAGACAACCGTTGTTTAACATTCGTTTTACGGATGCAAAGATACGACTATTTTTTCATTTGACAATAAGTTATTTGTCACATTTTTGATGGAGGGGGGGGGTAACCACTTGATATTCTATCTATTGTATTGTAATTAAATTAGGTTGGTATTTCTTAATCTGCTATAGTCTGCACATGTTATAGACAAGGTTTGTCAGTGCAATGTTGGCTTTTCTCCTCACCATTCCCACTCCATGGAATACCAGACCTCCAATTGTTTATTCCATGAATCCGGATGCATGCTCCATGTGGCTCCGCATCTTCGACTTCTGATGGTTGGGAACTTTTTTTCGAAACATTGTTTTTTTGTGTAAGATTTAACCCAAATCTGCCATAAACAGATCTTAGAAAGCGAGAAAGGATGCAAGAGTCGGCCTAATGACCGATTTGGGTTTAATATTTTCTGTGATAAATATTGATGTATAGTGTGATATATGTATTGCACTATCGTGAATAAGTACCTCCTGTGGATGGGGGAAAGTGTCAATAAAATGACCTTCAAAATTTTTTTCATCGTCTTCATGTCTGTAATGCTACCTACATCACGACCTGAAGACCATAAGACGGCTCTGTGTGCCGAACTTAAAGCAATATAGCTTGTGCCTTCTCGGCATCCTTTGCCGTCAGTCCTATGGTTGGATCGGTCAACACCAAATGGGACTCTTGCTCGGGCATGAAATCAAACCCATCGTCAATAATCACGTATCGATATTCCGATGGGTTGTTCGAAGCGTTTGTATTAATCCATTTATTTATCTCCATACCTCGGGTATAGAGAAACGATGCCGGCAAAGTCGGAGTAATATCCAGCAGTATTCCTGGCATCTTTCTCATGGCCCAGAGTGTTTGCATAGCATCCCAGCCTTTGTATTTCCATGTCGACGTGATAATAATCCCTGCACCAGTGTTATTGACTATGCTTCTTAAGTTTTCTACTGCCTCAGGGTCAAAGAATGGACCATAATCATCCTTTAGAGGAAAACCTTTTGTGTAGAGCTCCATTCTGTGCCGTTTTGTGCACACAACACCGTCAAAGTCTAAAAAAACATATCTGTCCATGTCCAATTCATAAGGGGCTTGAAACCGATTGTTTCAAACCCCTCTGTGCAGTGTCATTTTGTTTTACGGCCTTTAGTTGCCGATGAGGAGCGTTTCCCTTTGCCATTATTTTTATTGCCAGACGATTTCCCTCTGGACTTTGTGCCCGATGCTTTCCTGCCCTCTTTCAGTGCCCCCTCATCCCGTTTCCGTCCACGTGATGCACCACGCTCTTTGCCTATAGGGGCTTCATATGTCAGGTCGACCAATTCAAAGTCTATCAGTTTCTTCATCATGTCAACACCTTTGACCCGAATGGTGACAGGGTCGCCCAATTTGTAGCATTTCCCATAGCGTCTCCCGATCACTTGGTAATTGTCCTCATCAAGCATATAATAGTCGCCTTGCAGACTGCCTATGGGAATCATGCCCTCACACTTGTTTCCTTCAATTTCGGCATATATACCCCACTTGCTTACCCCGGAAATAAGTGCAGGAAACTCCTGCCCAAGCTTGTCACTGAGAAACTCTGCCTGCTTGTATTTCACACTCGCCCGTTCAGCGTCGGCTGCCCGTTTCTCCATCACCGAGCAGTGCTTGCAGTATTCTTCATACTCGTCGGCACTCACCGAGGCTCCTCTATGCAAATAGCGGTCTAACAGACGGTGAACCATCAAGTCTGGATAACGTCTTATCGGTGACGTGAAATGTGTATAGAATGGGAATCCCAAGCCATAGTGGCCGATATTTTCCGTACTGTAATAGGCCTTGGCCATGGTGCGGATGGCAATATTGTCTATCATGTACTCCTCTCCGCGGCCGGCAATCGTCTCGAACAGGCTATTATAGCTGTGGGCAAGGGCTTGGCGTGACCCAACCTTTATTTTGAATCCCAATTTGGCGACAAATTCCACAAACGTGTTCAGTTTTTCGGGGTTAGGCTCGTCGTGGACACGATAAACGAAAGTCTTTGCCGGCTTCGGCTTCGCTCCATCTGACTTGTCCTTTTTGGTCATGCCTACATGCTCGGCCACCTGTTTGTTAGCCAACAGCATAAACTCTTCGATAAGCCAATTCGCCTCTTTCGATTCCTTGATGTAAACACCTATAGGCTTGGCATTCTCGTCCAGATGGAATTTCACTTCGGTGCTCTCAAAGTTGATGGCGCCTTCTTTGTAGCGCTCTTCTCGCAGCAAAGTCGCCAGCTTGTGCAGTTCCAGAATGGCGTTGCCGGTCTCCTGTTCATCGGCTTTTACGCTGTTTGTTTCAATTATCTCTTGAGCCTCTTCATAGTCGTATCGCCGGTCACTATTTATCACACTCTTGCCCATCCATGTCTTCTTCACCACAGCCTTGTTGTCCATCTCCATTACCACACTGAAACAAAGCTTGTCTTCATGTGGACGTAGCGAGCATACGCCGTTGCACAATTTCTCTGGCAGCATCGGTATAGTCCGGTCTACCAGATAAACACTTGTCCCCCGTTCATAGGCCTCGCGATCAATAGCACTGCCGGGTTTCACGTAGTACGAAACATCGGCAATGTGGACACCTACCTCGATGTTGCCATTCTTCAACCTGCGGAACGATAAGGCGTCGTCAAAATCCTTTGCATCTGATGGGTCGATAGTGAACGTGGTGATGTCTCGGAAATCCTTCCTCCCTTCATAGTCCGCATCTGTTGGCGGTTTGATGCGTTCAGCCTCTTTCTCTGCGGCTTCGGGGAAATCAAGCGGAAAGTCATATTCGGCCAGGATGGACTGCATCTCGACATTGTTGTCTCCCGGTCGGCCCAGCCGTTTCACCACCCGTCCCACAGGGTTGTTCATTCTCTCTGGCCAGTCGGTCATCTCCACCAACACCTTCTCACCGTCCTCGGCTCCTGCCAGCTCGTTTATTGGTATGAAAATGTCCACCACCATTGAGCGGTTATCGCTCACCATAAAGGCAAAGCGGTCCTGTTTTTGTATTATTCCAACAAACCTTGTGCGGGCTCGCTGCAGTATCTCCACCACTTGCCCTTCCGGTTTGCGCATTTTGCGTTTGGGAAACATCAACACCTTTACCGTGTCGCCGTGTAGCGCATGGTGGGTGTTGTTCGGTGCAATCAACACATCCTCGCGCCCTTCATCTTGAGGGATGACATAGGCCTTGCCCGTTTGTTTCATGTCGATGGTGCCGACAAGGTAATTCTTGGGCAACAGGTCGTCGTTGATGTTTTTCGGATTGATTTTATATTTGCCGCGTGCATTCTCGTCTTCAACCAATATTTTACTTTCAGCCAGCTCCTGCATGGTTTCCAATACCAGCTGCCGGCCACCCTTGTCGTGAGCACCGACGCGCGACGAAATCTGTTTATGGTTAAACGAGTCGAAAGGATTGTTTGCAAATATTGTCAGTATCTGTTTTGCATATATTTCATTCATGATTAGTGTGTCGATAAACGATGATTAATGATTAGGAGAGACCATCTCGGGGAACCTTGCTATTCCTCAAATCCGCATCTCACCATTAACGCTTTTTTGTCTGGGTCGCGTCCCATAAAGTTGCGGAACAACACCGAGGGATGTTCTGTGCCGCCTTTCGACAGTATTTTGTCCCGGAATGCCTTGGCCGTGGCTTTGTCGAAGATACCGTTCTCCTTGAATTTCGAGAATATATCGGCATCCAGCACCTCGGCCCACTTATATCCGTAGTACCCCGATGCATATCCGCCGGCAAAGATGTGGGTGAATGCCGTGCTGGTGTTTGCACCTTCAACCGGGGAGAGTAAATCTTTCATGTGTTCGCGTTCAAAATCCTCTATGCGTTCCTCTATGGGCTTTTCTATCGTGTGGAAGGAAAAGTCCACTATGCCCAGATTCAACTGTCTCAGGCACATCCACCCTGCCAGATATTTCTCCGCTGCTTTGATTTTCTTTATATACTCGCCCGGAATGGTGTCGCCCGTCTCATAGTGGCGGGCAAAAGTGTTGAGGAATGCCGACTCATAGCACCAGTTTTCCATCACCTGCGACGGCATCTCCACAAAATCGCGCTTCACACTGGTTCCACTCAGCGAGGGGTATGTGCAGTCTGTCAGCAGGCAATGCATGGCATGTCCCATCTCATGCATAAAGGTCTCCATCTCGCTAAAACTCAGCAATGCCGGTTTGTTGCCCACGGGTTTGGAGAAGTTGCATACCACCTGTACCAACGGACGTATTTGCTTGCCGTCTATATTGCTCTGTTCACGGAATGTGGTCTTCCAGGCTCCGCTCCGTTTGCTGGCTCTCGGATGCATATCTAAATACAATACTCCCATAAACCGTTTGCCATCCATCACCTCGAACACTTTCACATCGGGATGATACACCTCAATGTTTTTCACCTCGCGGAACGTAACCCCGTACAGCCGTCCGTAAAGGTCGAAAATACCTTGGCGCACCTTGTCCAGTTGCAAATAGGGACGCAATAGTTCTTCGTCAAAGTCGTACTTCTTCTGTTTCAGTTTCTCGCTATAATAGCTGAAATCCCAACGCTCCAGGGGTAAGGGAGCACCCAGTTCTTGGGCAAACTCCGTCACCTCTCTCAGATCCCGTTCGGCGCTCGGCAGAGCGGCCTCGTACATCTCCGACAAAAATCCCCACAGCTTCTCCGGGGTGTTGCACATGCGATTGCTCAGCACGTATTCGCAATAATTCTTGTAACCCAACAGGTGTGCCTGCTGATAGCGCAGATAGGTCATCTTGCGTATCACATCGTTATTGTCGTTCTCGTTTCCGCGGTTGCCCCGGCTATTATAGGCACGCCACATCTGTTCGCGGAGTCCCCGGTTGTCTGCATAAGTGATGAACGGTCCAAACGATGGGTAGGCAAGTGTGAACACCCATCCCTCAAGTCCTCTCTCCTTGGCTTCGTCCTGTGCTGCCGCCACCACATTCTCTGGCAACCCCGACAGATCTTCGCGGTTAGTAATATGCAGGATATAGTTATTATTGTCGGCCAGCACATTGCGGTTCATCTGCTGCGACAGTTGCGACAGCTGTTCGCTGTTCTCGGCAAATGTTTTGCGGTCATCCCCTTCCAAGTTCACACCGTTGCGGATAAACCCAAGATATGTGTCCTCCAGCAGGGTGCGCTGTTCTGTAGTCAGCTTCAGACTGTTGCGTTTGTCATATATCGCTTTCACTCGTGCAAACAATTTGGGATTCATATTCACACTGTTCGAAAAGCGGGTCAGCTCAGGCGTCAATTCCATCACAATGTTCTGCAACTCGCTGTCTGTGTTGCATTCATTCAGGTTGAACAGGATACCACTGATACGCTCAACCTTGTCGCTTGCGGTCTGAAGAGCCACAATGGTGTTCTTGAACGTGGGAGCCTCTTTCATTGACACGATATTGTCAATGTTCTTCTCGGCCTCCTTGATGGCCTCTCTCATCGCAGGAATGTAATGTTCATTGCGTATCTTACTGAACGGAGGGGTCTGATGTGGGGTTTTCCAATCCTGTAGTAAAGGGTTGTTGCTCTGTCCGGCGGCAGGTTCTACGGCACTCAAAAGGGTCATGGCAAGAAGGTATTTTGCTATTTTTTTCATTTTTTTTAGATTTATTATGATTCTTTGCTGGTTTATGGTGCAATAAAAAACACCATGTTTCGTTTTCCATAATAACGTAAAGTGACGAAAATATTGTCCGACAACAAAAAAATATTATAGTAAATACAACTAAACACTAAAATGCTATGAAAAAAGTAGTAACAGTTTTAGCCCTTGCCTTAGTGGCCATGGCTTTTGCAGCCTGCAACATGCATCAGGAAGAATTGGATGCTGCCATTAAAAAGAACGACTCCCTCTCCATGATTATCCAGAACAAGAATTCTGAACTCGATTCCCTTTTCTCCACCCTCAATGAGATCGAAGAAAATCTTATGGCCGTCAACTCCCGCTACAATGCCGTTCAGGAATTGCGTCGTGCCAACATCGAAGGCCAGCCTAACGTGAAGAGCCAGATCACTGCCCAAATTAAGGACATTGAAAACCTCATGGCTGCCAACCGTCAGAAAATCGCAAGCCTTCAGGCTAAGATTAATACCGACTCGAAAGAAAGCACCCGCCTGCAAGAGCTTGTCAGCCATCAGGAAGAACGCATCGCTCAGCAGGAGAGCCAAATCGCCCAACTCCTCACTGAATTGGAGAACAACAAGGTTCTCATCAAGAAACTCAATCAGGATGTTAGCGACCTTACCACTTCCAACGAGCAGAAAGAACAATACATCAAGCAGCAGACTGCCGAGGCCAATCGCGCCTACTATGTTGTCGGCACTTACTCCGACCTCAACGAGGCTGGCATAGTCAGCAAGGCCGGTGGCTTTATCGGCATCGGTCGCCGTCAGGGCACCAATAGCGAAATGCCTCTTGACCGCTTCACCCAAATCGACCGCACCAAGGTGACCACCATCCCCATCAACATGAAGAAAGCCCTTGTGGTCTCCAAACACCCCGAGAACAGCTATGAACTGGTGATGGACGAAAACGACGACCGCATGGTTTCCTACCTCCGCATCCTCAATCCCGCCAAATTCTGGGAGCAGACCCGTTTCCTGGTCATCTCCACCAAATAGTTGCTGCGCACACGTCTGTGTGCCCATCGCTATTCAAGCGCGCCTACACCGTTTCTTGCAGTGCATGCGCGCTTCTTTTTTCAGCCGGATAATCCCAAATCGGTCATTAGGCCGACTTTTCAATCAACATCGACTTTTTCAGGTCTGTTTATGCCATATCAGCATTTCTTTATGTTCCATGACGTTACTTGAGCTCGGCAAAGAAAGCAAGCTTTCTCTGCTCTCGCTTTGGGTAACGTTCGGCATCTTGTCCACATCCCTGTCTCGCCGTAGCCCGCTACGTCTTCGCCAGCGATGCGGCCAATCTGCTCGAAACAAATACTAATCTGCCATAAACCCTAATGACCGATTTGGGATAATGCCATCTCGTTGGCTCTTCATCCTTGTCTCTTCCTTCGTCCCTTATACCTCAGTTCTCCCATCGTTCTCCCATCGTTCTTCCTCCAGCAAAGGAGAACTGAGGAAGAACTGACGTAGAAGGAGCGAAGGTGTGTCTATGTCGGTTCGGCCCGGAAATGGCGGAATGCCTTCAGAACTACATGGAATACCTTCGGATGGTTGGTTTTAGGTATGGCTTGGTGGGACTATTGCAAGGATTCGATATGGCTACGCACCTTTTCGCGGTCGGAGATAAAGGTGAGTACGGACAATGCCCGTTCGTAGTTTTCGGGGTCGTAGCAATGGGTGTAGGCTTCTTTGAGGAAATCCACTTGCGAGGTGGTAAAGTCGAAGGTGCGGGCGATCCGTTCAATCTGGGTTGCTTTAAAGGGTAGGCCGTTGTTTAGCAGGCTTTTGGCAATGATGAGTTTCTCGCTGTCGAAAGATTGGCTGTTGAGGATTTCGACCATCTCGTCTACCCAGGTATCGGAAACTGTGGAGGGTTCGTTGATGATAGGAGTGGAAGGCGTTGAGGGCGTGAGTGGGGTGGGATGCGTAGGGAAAGTGGGTTGCGCAGCGTTGGGGTTGTGGAAACGGTTGTGGGGTTGGCCTGCTGGACGATAAGGACTGTTCTGCGTAGCGTATTGTTGAGGGACAAGGAGGGACAGTTGGTGGAGGCGTTGGTTGTATTCCACGGACACTTCGGTGCCTTCGGGCGAGGGATACACTTCCACCATGTCGGCTTTGCGGGCAGGCATGGTGAGCACGACGATGAGTTGTTGCGGGCGGTTGTCGAGACGGTCGATGACTACGCGCGAAGAGGGAGTTTCGTTGACAAGGTCGCCGTTGAGGTAGACATAGAAATTCTCGGCATGTTGCGCCACAACAATGATGGTGGGCGTAGCAAGGGTGTGGTGGCCGGGGTTGGGATGGGCAATGCCGGTGCGGGGTTGGGCCGAAAGGGTGCACACGGCCAGAAACGAAAGGATGAAGAGTGCGAAAGGTTTCATGATTACAGGGTGTTGGGTTAAATTTGATGTTTTTTTACGGCTGCAAAGATACGAAATTGTTGAGAAGTAGAACCCTCTTAGGATATCTATTTTCGTGAGAGAGTTGCGGGGTTTCCGCAAAGCGGTAGTTGTCAGCGTGCGGTTTCGAGAGCTTTCTGCATGGCGCGAATCAGGTCGCGGTATTTGGCTGCGGACATGAAGTCCATTTCTTTGGCTGCCTGTTGCATTTTGCGTTGGGTTTCGCGTATTTCTTTGCGGAGTTGTGCTTGGGTCTTGTTTGAGAGTTGAGCGTTGAGGGTTGAGAGTTGAGAATTATAATCGGCGGTGCTGTCGGGTTCGTTAGCGGTGGGGATGTCGGGTTCGGCAGCTTCGGGAAGATAGGATTTTCTGCTTTCGTGGTGTCCTTTTCCACCGTGGGCAGGGGTGTTCAGTGCGTAGGGTGAGGCAGCGATGTTGGGGATGTTTGGCCCTTCGGGGGCTTTGTCTTCGTAGTGTTCTTCGGCGGCACGCTCGATGACGCTGGTGGTGCCGATAATGGCCTCGGTGTTTTTCACAATCTGGCGTGGCACAATGCCATGTTCCAGGTTGTATCGAATCTGTTTCTCGCGGTGACGGTTGGTTTCGTCAATGGCTCGTTGCATACTGCCGGTGATAATGTCGCCGTAGAGGATGGCTTTGCTGTGGACGTTACGGGCTGCGCGCCCAATTGTTTGGATAAGGGCACGGTCGCTGCGCAGGAAACCTTCTTTGTCGGCATCGAGGATGGCCACGAGAGAGACTTCCGGAAGGTCAAGCCCCTCACGCAGAAGATTGACTCCAACAAGCACGTCGAAGACTCCCATGCGGAGGTCACGCATGATTTCGACCCGCTCGAGGGTGTCCACATCGCTGTGGATGTATTTGCTGCGAATGCCAAGATTGATGAGGTAGGTTGTCATCTCTTCGGCCATGCGTTTGGTGAGGGTGGTGACGAGTACGCGCTCGTGTTTGGACACGGTCTTCTCAATCTCGTCGAGAAGGTCGTCGACCTGACTGACAGCAGGGCGCACTTCGACAACGGGGTCAAGCAGACCGGTGGGTCGGATGATTTGTTCCACCACCACACCTTCGGCTTCGCTGAGTTCATATTTGGCCGGTGTGGCGCTGATGTAGATGGTCTGCCCTGTGATGTTGTAGAATTCGTCGTAGGTGAGCGGTCTGTTGTCGAGTGCCGATGGGAGGCGGAAGCCGTATTCGACAAGAGAGGTTTTGCGGCTTCGGTCACCACCGTACATGGCACCGATTTGGGGCACGGTGACGTGGCTCTCGTCAATGACAAGGAGGAAGTCTTTTGGGAAATAGTCGATGAGGCAGAACGGTCGGCTGCCTTCACTGCGTCCATCGAAATAGCGCGAGTAGTTTTCAATGCCGCTGCAGTAGCCTAACTCCTGAATCATTTCGAGGTCGTAGTTGACACGCTCCTCGAGACGTTTGGCTTCGAGGTTTTTGTCGATGGAATAGAAATAGTCGCGCCGTTCGAACATGTCCGACTGAATTTGGCGCAAGGCTTCGGCCATGTTGTCCTTTGAGGTGAGGAAATTGCTGGCGGGATAGATGGTGGCTTCGTTGTAGGTTTCTATTTTCTGTCCGGTAATGGGATCGAAACTTTCGATGCTCTCTATCTCATCGTCCCAAAAACTGATGCGGAAGCAGAAGTCGGCAAAGGAAGGGAAGATGTCGACGGTGTCGCCTTTGACGCGGAAACGGCCGTTGATAAACTCGATTTCGTTGCGGACATACTGGCCGTCGAGGAGTTTGAGAAGGAGGTTGTCGCGGCTGATGCGGTCGCCGACTTTTACGTTGACGGTACCTCGTTTGAACTCGTCGGGGTTGCCGATGCCGTAGATGCAGCTGACAGAACTGACCACAATGACATCGCGCCGTCCACTGAGAAGGGCGGAGGAGGCACGGAGACGCAGTTTGTCGAGGTCGTCGTTGATGGATAGGTCTTTCTCAATGTATGTGTTGGTGGCGGCGATGTAGGCTTCGGGTTGGTAGTAGTCGTAGTAGGAGACAAAGTATTCGACTGCGTTGTTTGGAAAGAACTGTTTGAATTCACCGTAGAGCTGGGCGGCAAGGGTCTTGTTGTGACTTAGGACAAGGGTAGGGCGGTTGAGTTGGGCGATGACGTTGGCAACGGTGAAGGTCTTGCCGCTGCCGGTGACGCCTTGCAGCACTTGTGCCCGTTGGCCGTTGCGGATGCCGTCGACCAGTTGTTGGATGGCTTCGGGTTGGTCGCCCATGGGGGCGAAATCGGATATGAGTTCAAAGTCCATGGGACAGGTTATTGTTTTAGTAGTTTTTCTATGGCATTGATGCCGTCAAGAGCGGAAGAGACGATACCGCCGGCGTAGCCTGCGCCTTCGCCGCAGGGATAGAGGCGGCGGAGCTGGGGATGTTGCATGGTTTCGTCGCGCGGGATGCGGACAGGCGAGGAGGTACGGCTTTCGACGGCCAGGACACTGGCTTGGGAGGTGTAGAAGCCGTGCATCTTGTGGTCGAACTGTTGAAGTCCCTGCTGCAGGCAGCGGACTATGAATGAGGGCAGCAACTGGTGCAACGGATAGTTTACGGTGGGACCGAGGTAGTTGCTTTTGTTGTTGTTTTGGCTTGTCCGGCCTTGGCAGAAGTCGGTGAGCCGTTGGATGGGCGCCGAGATGGTGGAGCCAGCAGCCTGATAGATGGTTTTCTCTACATCTTGCTGGAAATGGAGTAATGCCAAAGGCCCTTTGTCTGCATATTGGGGTATGTCTTCGGGACTTACGGTGACGGCAATGCCGCTGTTGGCGAAAGGGGAGTTGCGTTGGGAATTGCTCATGCCATTGACGACTTGTTGCATTTGGTCGGTGGCGGCAGGAACAATAACACCACCGGGACACATGCAGAAGGAAAAGACACCGTGGCCGTTGACTTGGGTGGTGAGGCTGTAGGCTGCCGGCGGAAGGAACCGCATGGCAGGGGAGCGGTGGTATTGTATTTCGTTGATGAGATTTTGGGGGTGTTCGACCCGAACACCGAGGGCAAAGGGTTTGGCCTGCAATGCCCAGCCATGGCTGTGGAAAAGTTGGTAGATGTCGCGTGCAGAATGACCAGTGGCGAGGATGACGGCTTGGCCGAGGTAGGAGTTGCCTTGGGTGTCTGTCACACCTTTGACGCAGTGTTCGGAGCCTTGCCGTTCGACGATGAGGTCGGCAACACGGGTGGAGAAATGGTATTCGCCACCGTGGTCTTCGATGGTGTGGCGTATGTTGGCAATGATGCCGCTGAGTTTGTCGGTACCAATGTGGGCATGGGCGTCGATGGCAATGGCTGGGTCGGCTCCATGTTCGATGAATCGTTGCAGAACATAGTCGATGTTGCCGCGCTTGGTGCTGCGGGTGTATAGTTTTCCGTCGGAGTAGGTGCCAGCGCCGCCTTCGCCAAAACACCAGTTGCTTTCTGGATTGACCTTCCGGGAGCGACCCAGCAGGGCGATGTCGTAACGGCGTTGCTCCACGGGTTGCCCGCGTTCGATGATGACGGGTTTCAATCCCAACTCCAAAGCGCGGAGAGCGGCAAAGAGGCCCGCAGGGCCTGCACCCACAATGATGACGGGGGGCTTGGTGTGGCAGTCTTGATAGTGTCCCCGGCGATCGGGAGGCTGGAAGTCTTCGTTGCAATAGAGTTCGACGGTGGTGTGAAAGCGGATGCCCCGACGCGAGTCGAGACTGCGGCGCAGCACTTCGATGTGCCGCACGTCGGTGAGTGCAAGGCCGGCCTTGCGGGCAACGGCTTGCTGCATCATTGTCGGGATGGCATATTCTTCAGGGGTCAGGTCAATCTCCAGTGTCTTTCTCATAGCGGTCTACCCCTCGAAAGTGAAAGAGAGCATGAATGTGCGCGAATGCAGGTCGTTGGTCGATTGGGTGTAGTAATCGTCGTCCATGACTTTCAGATCCAGCATGCCGAAGGCCATTTTGAACTCAATGGCAAACTTCACGTAGCGGAGAAAGAAATCGAAACCTACGCCAGCAGTGTAGCGGAGGTCAATTGCATTCAGTCGGATAATGCTTTCGTCGTTGTTGTTTTTGTTTTTGCGAAGAGAGGCGAAGTCAAAGCCCCAGCTGGCTCCGGCAGTGAGGTAGGGGCGGAAATCGGTGTAGCGGTTGGCTCGGAACTTGATTTCAATGGGGACTTCGCCATAGACGGATTCCACGGTGCGACGGGTGTCGTATTTCCAGTGCGTGGAGGTGTATGCTTCGGACCAACTGTAGGCCATGTCGCGACTGATGAGGGTGACACCGGGCAGGAGGCGGAGATTGAGGTGGTCGTTTATCCGTAGGTCGCCGATAACGTTGATGTGGAAGCCAGGGCTATAGTATGAGGTTACGCCCAGAATGTTTTGCCGGAGGGTGTCGTTTTCGGAGAAACGGAGGTCGAATTTCGATTGGGTGTATCCCACTTGGATTCCGTAGTGTAGCTTTCGGTTGTCGAACGAGCCGAGATGCGACGCTCTTGTCTGTCCCTGTATGGAGAGGGGGACGGACAAAAGAAGCATCAGATATAACAATATCTTTTTCAAAGCGTCTGCGATTATAGGATGGTTCACTTGCCGATGTTTTCGGACATTTCGCCGCGCAAAGATTCACCGAGACATTTGCGGACGTGGTCTAAATCGTCGGGGTAGGACCCCAGAAGGTACATCATTTTGGTTACAGCCGCTTCGAGGGTGATGTCACGACCGCCAATGATGCCCATGCGGTTCATTTCATAGCTTGCTTCGTATTGGCACATTACCACGGAACCTGCTTTGCACTGCGTCACGTTGAGCACGATGATGCCGCGTTTCAGAGCATCTTCCATGGCTTCAATAAACCAAGGCTCGGTAGGAGCGTTGCCGCTACCGAAAGTCTCCACAATCACACCGTGCAATCCTTCAGCACCCAATATGGCTCGCACAACTTGGGGAGTGATGCCGGGGAAGAGTTTCAACACTGCGATATTGCGGTCGAAGTGTTTCATGACCTCCAGCGGTTCGGAGCCTTTGGGGAGAAACAGGTGAGGTTTGAAACTGAAGTTGATGCCTGCTTTGGCCAGCGACGGGAAATTGAAACTACAGAAAGCGTCGAAGTTTTCTGCACTTACCTTTGTGCTGCGGTTGCCGCGATAGAGGTGGTTCTCGAAGAAAAGGCACACTTCGGGGATAAATGCCTCACGGCAGGAAGCGAGTTCCAATGCACAGATGATGTTTTCGCGGCCGTCGGTACGGAGCACTCCCATGGGCAGTTGGCTTCCGGTGAGGATGACCGGCTTGGACAGATTTTTGAACATGAAACTCAGTGCCGATGCTGTGTAGGCCATTGTGTCGGTGCCGTGCAGCACAACGAAGCCGTCGTAATCATCGTACTTCTTCTCAATAATTTCTGCGATATCGATCCAGAAGTCGGGAGTCATGTTTGATGAATCGATGATGCTCTCCAATTGACAAGTGTCCACGGTGTAGGGGCATTTGCGCAGTTCGGGCAGCAAATCGTAAATATGTTCCATCGGGAAAGGTCTCAGTGAGCCTCGTTCGTCCTGCACCATGCCGATGGTGCCTCCCGTATAAACTATCAAAACTCTGTTCTTCATAGTGCAATAAAAAGATTATTTCTCGGGACTGGGAGAAAGGTAGACCTGTATCAGTCCGCCGGTTGACCAGCCTGCTGGTCATAACGCAGAATTCTTTCTTTTATTGTATCGGGAATCACAGCGGCACGATTGGTGGCGCGGCTGTAGCCCGACATGACTGTCCGACAGGTGGCACAGGGTTCGTCGGTATCGGTGTTGATGACCTGTTGACGGACAGCAAGGCTCTTGGTTCCGAAGTGGTCGACAGTTGTGGTGACATGGATGTGGTCGTGATAGCGGATTTGCTTGTGGAAATCCACTTCTACACGTACTACCATCACGGTGAATTCCCCTTTTTCGGGAGGTAGTCCAATTGCTGTGAAGTATTCGGACTTACCCAAGTCGAAAAACTCCATGATGACTGCATTGTTTACATGTCCCATCTGGTCGATGTCGTTGAATCTTAATTGAATAGGTGTTATATGCATTTTCTTACTAATGAATTATTGTCTGTTGAATGTTGAGCTCAAGTATTTTTTGTTGTCGGGGAGATTATTGTTTGTCGCCAGCACGTTTGATGGAGAAAAAGAATTCGAGCCCACCGCCGTCGCGGTTCTTTACGTAGATGTCGCCACCATGGAATAGCACTGCGTGTTTCACGATAGAGAGTCCCAGTCCGGTACCTCCATTTTTGCGGCTTCGACCTTCCTCGATGCGAAGAAAACGGTCGAACAATCGAGGCAGGTATTCGTTTTGTACACCTTTGCCAGTGTCGTAAAGGTGAATAAAATAGTGTGTTCCGTCTTCAGGCTTGTAGCATTGGATGCCTATAGTGCAGTTGTCGCCCGCATATTCGATGGCATTTTCGATTAAGTTCCGGAAGATGGAGTATATGAGAAGGCCGTTGCCGTTCACAACCATGCCTTCGGGAAGATTGTTTACAATTGTTGTGTGGTGGTTCTCGGCTTTGAGGGATAGTTCCCGTATCGCCTCTTCGGCTTGTGTGTGGAGGTCGAGTTGTTCGCGGGTGAAGAGGTCGTTGCCTTCTTCGAGTTTGTTGATTAGAGAGACATCGTTAATCAAATCGGAGAGCCGGAGTGTCTGGCTGTAACAACGTTCCATGAAATAACGTCGCTGTTCGTCGTTTACGGGTTTGTCGCCAAGAAGTATTTCGAGGTATCCCCGGATGGAGCTTACAGGTGTTTTCAGTTCATGGGCAATGTTGTTGGTCATTTCTTGCTTCAGTTTCCGGTTGCGCTCTTGCTCCACGATAATCTGCTGTTTGGAAACTTCGGCTTCTTCCCTCAACTGCCGTTCGTTCTTCACTTGGATTCTCATTCGCATGGACATCCACACCAATGTAACAAGTGCCATGATCAATAACACGATAGTGATTGTAAATGCCAGCATAATATGTTAATTAAAGGTTGTTGGAATTGAGGGCGTATCCGAAGCCTGTACGGTTCACGATAAACCGTCCGTATGAACCCAGCTTTTTTCGGAGACGAGCTATGTGTACATCTACGCTGCGGTCGTTTACCAGTGCATTGTTAGGCCATACGGCTGCCATGATTTTCTCTCGGCTGAAATACTGGTTGGGACTTTTTGCCATTAAGCAAAGGATGAGGTATTCCCTGCGAGTCAACTCCACAGGTGCGCCTTGTACTGTTACAGTTTGATGGTTGGTGTCGATTATCAATCCACTACAACACAGTGTAGTGTTGTCGGATTTGCTTGGTCGTGGGGACTCGCTTTGGGATTTTGTACGTTTAAGCACCGCTTTTACACGAGCCAGCACGGTGTCGAAGGAGAAAGGTTTTGTTATATAGTCGTCCGCTCCGCAGGCAAAGCCAGTGAGTTGGTCATCGTGGTCGTCGCGGGCGGTGAGGAAGATAATGGGTGTGTTGATGTTTTGTTCGCGTAGTTTTTTTGCCATTTCGAAACCTGACATTTCTCCCATCATTACATCCAGCAGGATAAGGTCTGGTTCCCAATGGGTATTTTCGGACATGAGCGTCAGCGCCTCTTCGGCACCCTCGCAGGTGAGCACTTCAAAGCCCTCGCTTTCTAAGTTAAAACGCAGGATTTCGCATAAATCCTGCTCGTCGTCAACAACCAATACTCTTGCCATAGCGTTTAGAACATTATTGTTAAAACCGAACACGCAGGGGTAAACCGACCCCAAAAAAAGAAAGGAGGCATTGTAGAGCCTCCTTTCCGTATTTGTTTTTGTGGCATTGACTGGAATTGAACCAGTGACACAAGGATTTTCAGTCCTCTGCTCTACCAACTGAGCTACAACGCCATCATTTCAAAAATCAATGTTTCTCTCTTTGAAATCGGTTGCAAAATTACTCCTTTTTTTTCAATCGGCAAAATTTTTTTTGAAAAAAAGTTGCAACTTGCTGTTTTATAGTTAGCTTTTTTTTATCGGTCGGCTTTGAAAGAGTGGTGAAAAATGAATGTTAGGACTTGTTTTTTTCGGGATTTTCGGCCTTTCCGGATGTTGTTTTTTCTGTTTTCTTTTTTTTCTTGAAATTCACAATCAGTTGGTCAATGATAAACCAGAAGGCGCCAATAGTGATGGCGGCATCAGCGACATTAAAAATGGCATTGAAGAATTCGAATTGTCCACCGCCCCAGAAAGGGATCCATTCAGGCAGATGGATGCTGAAAAGCGGGAAATAAAACATATCTACTACCCGGCCTTGAAACAAGGGGGCATAGCCTTCGGGAGGGAACAGTTGTGCGGTAGAATAGGTACTGGCGTTGAAAATCAAACCGTAGAATGTACAGTCAATTAGATTGCCAACGGCTCCGGCGGTGATTAGCGACAAATAGGCTACCACGGCAGTGCGACCATTTCGTTTAATGTAATTCAGGATATACCATATTAGTACTGCTGATGCAATTAAACGGAATAGAGACAGGAGAATCTTTCCCAATATGCCGCCAATTGCCATTCCGAAAGCAAAGCCTTCGTTCTCTACAAAGTGAAGCAAACACCAATCTCCTATCAAAGGGATTTCTTCACCCAGTATCATGTGGGTTTTTACCCAAATTTTCAATGTCTGGTCAATCAAAATAATGATTCCAGTCAAACCGAATATTAGCCAGTACTGTTTCTTCTTTTTTTGCATAACGGGTAAATAACTTCCTTTTCAGAAAAATATTGTATAGCAGCTAAAATCTTTCTTTACGATTGTGTTGAGTTACGGCCTCTGTCAATTCGTCGTACCATTCCTGTCCGAAGCGACGGATAAGGGGTTCGCGGAGATATTGGTATAGAGGCACGCCACTCTCGTTGCCTTTTTTCACGGCACAATGGCAGATGTCCCATTGATGGTAGTTGACGGCGGTGAACTCGCCGTATTCGTCTACACGGATAGGGTATAGATGGCAGGAGATAGGTTTGAGGAAGTCGGTTTTGCCATCCCGGCAAGCCTGTTCGATGGCACAAAGGGCAGTGCCGTCGGGAGTCCATGACACATAGGCGCATTCTCGGTTGTTGACCAAAGGTGTGCAGGGTTCGGCGGCGTTGTCGAGTGTAGACACTCCTTCGCGCTTTACGGCTTCGAGACCTTCTGGGGTCATGTAGGGTTCAACCTGTGGCAGTATGCGTTCCAGAATGGGGATTTCCTCTTCAAGAAGGGGTGCGCCATAGTCGCCCTCGATGCAGCACTGGCCTTTGCATTGTACAAGGTCGCAACAAAAACAACGTTCGGCTATGTCGTCGGAGACGATGCTTTCTTTTACTATCAACATGGAGTTTTTTTTGATGGGTTGTTCGGAATAATCTGAGTAATCTGATTATTCAGCATTTTAGGGTTTCTATTATTTTTTCGGCAAGGAAACGAGCCAGTTTTTCTTTGGATTCGACAGTCCATCCGGCCACGTGAGGGGTGAGGACGGCGCGGGGGCAGTTGAGCAGATAGCGAAAAGCATCGGGGATGTGGTCAAGGTCAAGACCATCGCGAGTCATGTCCTCATATTCTATCACATCAAGGGCTGCGCCGAGGATGTGTCCATCGTCAAGGGCGCGGACAAGGTCGGGTGTATTGACTACGGCACCGCGCGAGGTGTTGATGAGGTGGAATGGGTGACGGAAACGCTGGATGAAGGGATAGTCGACCATGTGGCGGGTTTCGGAGGTGAGCGGCACGTGGAGGCTGAGAACTTGGGCGCATTGCTGCAACTCGAGGAGCGAGACTTCCTGCACGTAGGCGGGGGCGTAGCCGGCGGGTTTGTATTTGTCGTAGGCGATGATGTTGCATTCAAAGCCTTGCAGCCTTTGGGCGAAGGCGCTGCCCATGTTGCCAAAGCCAATGATACCGACGGTGCGGCCTTTCAGCTCCAGTCCGCGGTTGGCCTCGCGTTGCCACAGTCCCTGCCGCACTTCGGCATCGGCACGGGCGATGTTGTTGAAGAGGGCGAGTAGGAGACCGAGGGCATGTTCGCCTACAGCGTCGCGGTTGCCTTCGGGCGAGTTGAGGCAATGGATGCCGAGGCTTTCGGCATACTCTACATCGATGGTTTCCATGCCTGCTCCGAGGCGTCCGATACACCGTAGATGGCGAGCTTGGTCGAGAAACGGATGGTCGATGATGATTTTGCTGCGCACCACAAGGGCGTCGTATTGCGGGATGACGGACAAGAGGGTGTTGTAATTAAGGGAGGTGTCCACGGTGACCTCATGTCCGGCTTGGCGCAGGAGGTTGTGGAGGACAGGGTGTGTGCTGTCTGTGACGAGTATCCTCATGGCTGTTATCGTCTGGTGGTGGTGTCGGAGGTGTTGATGTCTAATTGAAGATTGATGGAGGCTTTGGCACCGAGAATGCCTATGCCGCCCTGGACGTTGGAGTGGATACGTACGGGTTCGGAGAGGAATCCCAAAATGCTGGAGCCGCTCCGTTGGTTTTCTTTGGTGACGGTGTGGAGGTAGGTGTCGCGGCTGAGAGAGGTAATCTCGAGGAAGAGGGTTTCATGTCCGGTCTCGTAGCTGAGGTAGGGGATGGAACCAGAGATGGTGTGGTCGTGGCCGTTGATGCGATCGTCGGTGAAGAGGACTTGTGAGCCACGGGAGTAGTCTGTGGTGATGTCGAGGTCGAAATAGTCGTCGGTGGTGTTTGCATCGAATATAATATTGTCGGTTACCTGCAAGTTCAGGAAATGTTTGCTTTTAAGTTTGGCATCAACGAGGTAGGCGCGTATCATATAGCAGTTGTTCTGTCCGGCGGGGTCGTGGAGTTGGAACTTGAATTTAACCTTGCCTTCAATGTTGGAATAGATAATTTCCGGATGTTGATAGTCGGGATAAGTATCAATTCTAACCTCGGGAATGAGGGTGAAATCGCTTATTTGCGGACGGGTGGGGATGCGGCATCCGGCGGTGAGTTCACCTTTGTCGGGTACGATGACACGTAGGGTGAGGGTGTCATTTTCGCGTAGGGTGAGGTCAGAATTGTATAGACCTTGGTTAACGTGGGTGAAGTTTGGGGAGATGGGGGTACCATTCAACTCGGCATGGAAGGATGCGTTGTCGATGATTTTGAACGGAGAGTCGTTGAGGAAGAAGCGACTGTAGGTAAGACGCACGTTGAGGGTACTGTCGGCCTCGGCTTGCGAGATGAGAACTGGAATGGATTCGGTCTCTTTGCCGGAGAATTCGATTGTCTTGGTGCAGGCTGTGGCAAGAATCAGGACTGCAAGAATGGAAATTATTGAGTTTGTTTTCATCGTATTATTCTGATTGGATTAATTGAACTGCTTGGTAAAGGGGGTTAGAAACTGTAGAGGTAGCTGACGGTGGGGATGATGGGGAAGATGGAGAGTTGGTTGAGCTTTCTGTTGCCATTCCAGTTGTAGTCGATATAAAGCATGTAGGGGTTCAGACGGTTGTAGACGTTGTAGACACTGAGATTGATGGTGCGGCGGCCGTATTTGAGTTCTTTGTGCCAGTTGAGGCTGACATCCATGCGGTGGTAGTTGGGCATGCGGTAATTGTTGCGCGAGGAGACATGGTCGGCCGTTGCGGAGTAGATGGAGCCGTATTCGGGGATGCCTGTGGTGGGGTCGAATTGCTGGAGGGCGAGGGTGGCGGCGTTGCCGGAGGAGAAGACCCAGGTGAGGCTGGCGTCGAAACGGCCGGTGAATTGGTAGGTGAG
>JAEEGI010001064.1_pt1 | contig 69774 bp, 59 predicted proteins | sample 8958751 | NCBI WGS metagenome assembly JAEEGI01 (sample SAMN16246545, study PRJNA631951) | gut metagenome | biome: gut microbiome; feature: rumen; material: KS-attached | host: Bos | place: Iran: Karaj | collected 2018-10
GTGAGGGTTCGAATCCTTCTATCTCAACTCAATGGGGACACGGCGGGGTAGCTCAGCTGGCTAGAGCGTCGGATTCATAATCCGGAGGTCGTGGGATCATGCCCCACCCCCGCTACTACCACAAACTTTACGATAATGCCAAACGCGTTCCATTATTCGATCGGCAGGAAGTTCATCCAAGCGGTTAGCGGTGCCTTCCTCGTTATCTTCCTTCTACTCCACGGGACGATAAATTTTTTCTCTGTCATTGATTCGTTCACGGGCAATTTCGGCTCCGTGGCCGCTGATGACAAACTCTTCTCCGCTGGTGACGGCCTGTTCAAGTTAGGTTGCGACTTCATGTCCACGCCTTTCATCGACATCATGGTCCCGATCCTTGCTCTGGGTTTTGTCGTGCACATTTTCTACGGTTGCTACCTCACCTACAAGAACATCAAGGCTCGCGGAGGCTTGAAGCGCTATGAGGAGAAGAGTGTGGCCGCCGCAGACTCTTGGGCAGCGAAGAACATGTTCGTCCTTGGAATTGTTATCCTCGGTCTGTTGTTCTTCCACCTTTCCCATTTCTGGGCGAAGATGCAGCTTCCCGAGATGTTCGGTGTGGGTGATTTCGAGAACAATCCGTACTACCTGCTTTGCGCCACGTTCGGCAAATGGTGGATGCTCGTCTTCTACCTGATTTGGTTCGCCGCGATTTGGGCTCACCTCTGCCATGGTTTCTGGAGCATGTTCCAGACAGTTGGTTGGAACAACCAGATCTGGTTCAAGAGGCTTAAGGTCATCGGCATCATCGTCGCCTCCTTGATTATCTTCCTTTTCGTCGCCACGGCCGTCAACGCTTTCGTACAGGCGAATTTTATTGCGTAAGTCTTGCATTTTAACTTTTAATGACTATATTTGCGATAGGTATGAGAAAGAACACGAACAATAACTTCTGGTGGCGCGCTTGCAGTTCAAAGCTGTAAGTCGTTTGCCGTGGTTACCAGTTCGAGATTATAAGGTGGCACGCTGACTTACAGCGCGCCACCTTTCTTTATGTCCTGAAAACATCAATTATTAATAGTATAAACCCTTAAAAACGAACAGCAATGAGACAGAAAAAGTTCTTGCTTCCGGAATCAGAGATTCCCACGCATTTTTTCAACATCCAGGCCATCATGCCCAACAAGCCGTTGCCTTTCCTTCATCCCGGCACCAGGCAGCCTCTCAAGCCGGAAGATCTCTATCCGATCTTCTGCGAGGAGTGCGCCAACCAGGAACTCAACCAGACTGACGAGTGGATTCCTATTCCCGAGGAGGTCAGGGAGCAGTATGCCGCCTACCGCTGTACTCCGCTTGTGAGGGCATATGAGCTCGAGGAGGCTCTCGGCACCCCCGCGCACATCTATTTTAAGAACGAGAGCGTCTCTCCGGCGGGCAGCCATAAGCTGAACTCGGCTCTGGCGCAGGCCTACTACGCTAAGAAGCAGGGGATTACCAACATCACTACTGAGACCGGTGCAGGCCAGTGGGGTGGCGCGTTGTCGTATGCCGCCAAGAAGTTCGGCATCGACTGCGCTGTGTATATGGTCAAGGTCAGCTACAACCAGAAACCCTACCGCCGGAGCATCATGCAGACTTTCGGAGCCGCTATAACCCCTTCCCCTTCGATGTCTACCCGTGCCGGCAAAGACCTTCTGACCATCAATCCGAACGACCAGGGATCCCTCGGTTGCGCCATCTCTGAGGCTATCGAGCTTGCTGTGACTACTCCAAACTGCAAGTACACACTCGGATCCGTGCTCAACCATGTCTGTCTCCACCAATCCATCATCGGCCTTGAGGCAGAGAAGCAGATGGAACTTGCCGGGGAATATCCCGACATCGTGATCGCATGCTTCGGTGGTGGCTCCAACTTTAGCGGAATAGCCTATCCTTTCATGCGCCACAACATCCAGGACGGCAAGAAGACCCGCTTCATAGCCGCTGAGCCGTATTCCTGCCCGAAGTTGACCAGGGGTAAGTTTGAATATGACTTTGGAGACGAGTCCGGACTGACTCCGCTGCTCCCGATGTACACCTTGGGACACACTTTCAAGCCCGCTACAATCCACGCCGGTGGTTTGAGGTACCATGGCGCTGGTGTCATCATGAGCCAACTGATGAAGGATGGTTTTATGGAAGCCGTTGACATTGAGCAACTTGACTCCTTTAAGGCAGGTGTCCTGTTTGCGCAGACCGAAGGTATCATCCCCGCACCTGAGTCCTGCCATGCGATCGCCGCCACCATCGATGAGGCTCTCAAATGCAAAGAGACGGGTGAGGCTAAGACCATCCTCTTCAACCTCTCTGGCCATGGTTTTGTTGACATGAGCGCCTATGACCAGTATTTCTCTGGAGAGATGGTCAACTACCATGTCTCGGAAGAGGACTTGGCGAAGTACATCAAGTCCGCCGACGTGTTGAACGATAAATAGTACTGCCAGTAAAATTTTTTCAATACGGAAGTAGCTTATATATAATAAGGTATGAAGAAAACCGCGAAAAAAGTGAATTTTTTTCGCGGTTTTCATGCAAGATTTCCAAAAAAGGGGATTTAGAATAGTGAGGTTTATGAGTAAAAACGGCCTTCCAGCGGTCGGAAAACACGAAAAAACTTTGAAAAGTATTGTTTATTTAATTATTCATGCTATCTTTGCAGGGACAAGTCAGCTTTTTTGGTGGCTTTATTGTGCGTGCCAATCAGTGGACTGTCTGTAGCAAGAGTTTATTGTTTAATTTAAAATATTGATTCGCAAGAAGAAAGACAACTAGGTGAAATTATGTTTTTAACACTTTATTCAATTTTGTTTTAGTACTATGAACAAAAAATTCAAAAATCTGTTCCTTGCCGGAGCCCTTATTTTGGGTTTCGCGGGGGTAGCCGTATCTTGTACGGACTACGATGATGACATCAACAAATTACAGACCGGGAAGGCTGACAAGGAAGAGCTCAGCGCTCTTCAGCAGACTGTTTCGGGCCTGCAGTCTTCTATCAACGCAGGTTATGTGATCACTGGTGTCAGCGCACTTTCAGGAGAGCCTGGTGGATGGCGTTTCACCACCTCCGATGGTAAGACCTATGACGTTTTCAACGGAAAAGACGGAAAGAACGGTGAGAACGGAACGAACGGTGAGAACGGAAAGGACGGAAAAGACGGAAAGGATGGGAAGCCTGGTGACTTCTACACACCTAACGCCGAGACCGGTACCTGGTTCCTCCACACTGTTGGTGAGGATGGCGAGGAGGTCGTGACCGACACCGAGCAGCCTATCCTTCCCGAGGGCTTTATCACTGTTGAGTACGACCCTGAGACCAACTCGGTTGTTATCAAAGTTGGTGAGGAGGAGCATTCTATCGCTCTTAACGGTAGCTCAGCCAGCTTCGTGTTTGTCCCTCAGGTTCTTGTTGATGGTGTGAACGGTATGGAGATCACTTCCATCGGTGCTTGGAGGCAGGCTCTTGCGGCTGGTGCCAAGCTTGATGACAAGTCTGAGAAGTGGGATGATGCCGACGAGGTCGCTGTTGATGGCAAGGACGCTTGGGATGTCATGTACAAAGAGATCGAGGACAACAAGATCGAGTTTGAGTCCGAGGCTGCTGAGGAGGATTTCGAGATGAACTGGATGACGGAGCATGGCTATCGCATCATGAACAATCTCGGAGCTGTCGCCCAGTATCATGTCAACTCTGACATCGTCTTCGACGAGACCGCTGAGTATGCTTTCGTTACCAAGGACACCAAGGTTTTGACAAGGGTTGAGAGCAGCGAGGACTTCGCTATGACCGCTGAGTTTATGAGCTGCGAGGATGGTATCCTCACTGTCGGTGTCGGCTATGTTGGCCGTCCCGCCGGTGTTGATCCCGTCACTGGCACCAACCACATGACCCAGTTCGCTCTCCAGGTCAAAAAGGACGGAAAGACCTACACTTCCGACTACGCTACCTTCGTTAACACCACTGTCACTTACCTCGCCATCGCCGATCCTAAGGCTGTTGTCGAGAAGTGCAAGCCGGGTCTCCCTAACAACGACGAGCACTACAGAAGGGGTGAAATCGGTATCGCCAATGTCGATGCTGGTGACGCTTATCGTCCTGACGTCCCTGTTTGGACTCCTGATCAGACCACCAATGATGAGGCTGGTCTTGCAAAGGCCCGCGCCACTTGCGACACTGTCGTCAAGTATGACGGCTCTATCGATCTCGCTACTATCACCGCTGTCCATTATTTCAACTACGGTGATGCTTGCACCAAGCCTAGCGGCTGCCGTGGTTGCTATAGTCAGATTGTTTTCCCCAGCCTTGAGAGGGTTTCTATTAATGGCCCCGCTTGCGAGGAGATGACTGAGGAGGAGATGGCCAAGTTCGGACTCTACTTCGAGTATGAGATTGTCAAGAACTACAAGATTGGAAAGCCCGTTACCGATCAGGCTGATTTCGTTAAGCTTGATGGTAGTGTCTTCACTCCTAGGGTTTTCTCCATCGACGGTAGTATCGCTTCTGTTGGCCGTACTCCTATCGTCCGTGTCAAGCTCATGCTCAACGGTGAGATTGTCAAGGTCTCCTACATTAAGATCTACATCGACAAGACTGATTCCGTACAGCCTACATTCGAGCTTATCCCTAGAAGGGATGCCAAGCAGGATGGTGAGAATGTGTTCCACTTCTCTTGCGACGGTGATTCTCTCTACACCACTGTCCAGGATATGAACGAGATTGTCTATCACGGTACCAATCTCTACAAGGAGCAGTTCCACACTCTCTATGACAGTCTGACCTTTGCTCCTCAGAAGGACACCATCGGTACCCTTGAGGATGTCTGCATCGACCCTGTCGAGGGAACTCATGTCATCAAGTGGAAGATCACCGCTCAGGATCTCTGGAAGATCTCCGGCAACGAGGTCGCTATCATCGCCCGTTACTTCAGCACTTCCAATCCTAATCTCTATGTGGACATCAAGCTGACCGCCACTGTCGCTGACGCGATCAAGAAGGTTGAGCTCCTCTCCGCTAAGGGTGACTACATCAAGAACTACTGGACTGAGAACTTCGCCGCCACCAAGTACAATGTCAACACTCCTGCTGACGGTGAGACTGATCCTAACAAGTGCGTCTTCGGTAGCGACATCAACGCTTCATTCGTGACCTACGAGAGAGGTACCGCTGAAGAGGGCAAGCTCCTTGTTCCTACTGTTGACTCCGTGTACTACTTCTTCTGCGCCAAGGACATCAAGAAGATCACCTCCATCGGCGACCTGGCTGTCAAGTTCAGGGTTGGCGACAACGGCGACTCCCTCTTCGCTTCTATCCTCGACGCTAAGGGTACTCCTGTCAAGGTTAAGGATGCTGATGGCAATGAGGTTACTGAGGATCTCGTAGCTTACATTGACAACAATCCTACCACAGTTGGTGTTACCGATCCTTACACCGTATGGAACACCTTCTACTGGGTCAAGGGCGTGACCACCGCCGATACTCTCCTCAACACTGGCGTTATGTACACCTACATTGGTGCCAAGGCCTTCCAGTGCACCGAGCAGCTTGGCGAAGATGCCCGCGAGCTTGATGTCACCTTCGACGGTGAGGATCACTTCCGCGCTAATGTCATCCGTCCTCTCGAGGTCGCTACAAAGGCTGGAGACGAGTTCGTTGACGCTGTCAACTTCGGTACTAAGGGATCTTACATCAAGGTCGAGGATCTGCTTGATCCTGTCGATTGGCGTCAGCTCAAGTTCTCCGACAACACCTTCTTCTGGGATTACTACGGACCGTTCGACATTGTCATCGATGTCGCTAACGCTGAGTGCAACCTCGGTGATCCTGACACCTGGATCAAGGTTCCTCGTACGATCATCCTGACCCAGACCGATCCTAAGATCACCTCTATCATCGATCCTATCGATGGTACCAGCGTGACCCTGAAGGATGCGAAGGGCAAGGCCCTGACTGAGCCTGTTGACATCAACGGTTACCTGACCTACAAGAATAACAGGACCAACGTCACTGGTGACTTCCAGATCCGCGTCAAGGCTAAGCTCAGCTATGGCTTCGGATGGTTCGACACCGACTGGATCTACATCGACGTTAAGAAGACCATCGGTCAGAATGACTAATACGAAAGTATTTGACTCTTGATAATTGGAGGGACGCCGGAAGGCGCCCCTCCTTTTTTGTTTGCGTCGAATTGATTTTTCCCTATCTTTGCGGTATGATGCCTGTAAGAAATCTCTTTTTGCTGACCATATCCGCCTTGTTCATTCTTGGCTTCTCGTCTTGTGGACCAAAGAGTGTCAGGAAAGACGGAACACCCAAGTGCGCGTCGATCCAATTAGACTCTACTACAGCTCGGCTCGGAACCTTTCCGAGGAGTGCCAGCATGCGTACAACGGTCTTCACATTCACGAATGTCGGAGATGCTCCTCTTGAGTTTCTCGACATGAGTGTCAGCTGTAACTGCATCTCAGCCGTGTACCCTGATAAGCCCGTCAAGCCTGGTAAGAAAGGTGAAATTGTAGTCACTTACAAGGGGAACAACAAGAATCCCGGGAAGTTCCAGTACAGGGTATATTTCGCTGTGACCGGCAGCCCTCGCACCTTCTTTCTACGTGTGAAGGGAGATATGACGGAAAATTAAAGGGTGTTTCTTGCTCAATTAAAAAAAAAGTGCTAATTTAGCGACATTGAATGCGCAATTTATATTCATTAGCATCATGAAACGTATAATAACTATTCTCGCAAGTGTAGCGTTCGTCGCTTCGCTTTCTGTTGCCAACGCTCAGAAGAAGGATTTTGATCCGTACTGGTTCCTTCAGCTCCAGGGGGGTGCCGCCGAGACCATCGGTGAGACCGTTTGGACAGACCTTATTTCCCCTTCAGGCGCCATTTCGCTCGGTTATCAGTTCTCGCCGGTTTTCGCCGCCAGGCTGAATGCCAACGCATGGCAGGGTAAGGGTGCCATCAATGATGGCCAGGCCAGGGTTTACAAGTACAACTATGTCGAAGGTGCTGTCGACCTCATGGCCGACCTCGCTTCCCTCTTCGGAGGCTACAAATTCGACCGTACCATCAATCCTTACATCTTCGGTGGTGTTGGTGTCAACTATGCGTTCAACAACGACGAGGCTAATGGCTTAGCCAAGAGCTTCCCCGCCACGAACTATCTCTGGGATCCCAGCAGCCTTTCGCCTGCTCTCAGGGCCGGTCTCGGATTCAACATCAGGCTTTCTGACGCTGTGGCTCTCAACCTTGAGGGTAACACCAGCTTCATCAACGACCACTTCAATTCAAAGAAGGGTTCAAAGGCTGACTTCCAGATCAAGGCTCTCGCCGGTTTGACCTTCAGCTTCGGCAAGGCCAAGCCCGCACCGGCTCCCGTGATTGTTCCTCCGGCACCGGCTCCGGAACCTGTCAAGGAACCCGAACCCACCAAGCCCGTTGTTGAGCCCACTGAGCCTGTCATTGTCGAGCCCGCTTTCGAGTCGCTCCAGCGCAACATCTTCTTCGTGATCAACAAGTGGGACATCCGCGACAGCGAGCAGCTTAAGATCGATGAGGTCGTCGCTTGCATGAAGGAGCATCCTGAGACCAAGGTCCGCATCTCTGGTTATGCTGACAAGGACACCGGTACCGCCAAGAGGAACCAGTTCCTCTCTGAGAAGAGGTCCGAGATTGTCGCCAAGGCCATTGTTGATGCCGGTATCAGCAAGGACAGGATCATCACTGAGTACTTCGGTGACACCATCAATCCTTTCAACACTCCTGAGGAGAACCGTGTCGCGGTCTGCCTTGTGAAGTAAGATTTGATTGATTAAGAGCGAAAGAGGTTCCATTTTGGGACCTCTTTTTCTTTTTTGCGAAATAATGAGTATTTTTGTTTAATGGCAAATATTGGTTATATCTCGCAAATTATCGGGCCGGTCGTTGACGTGCGTTTCCCTTCACAGGAGAATAGCGCCCTTCCGAGTATTCATGAGGCCCTTCATGTGGATCGCGGTCCTGGAAAGTCTCCGCTTGTGGTCGAAGTTCAGCAACACATTGGTGAAGAGACAGTTAGATGCGTGGCTATGGATTCCACCGACGGGCTCACCCGTGGAATGGCCGCTACCGCTACTGCCGCTCCTATCTCCATGCCTGTGGGTGCCCAGATAAGGGGCAGGGTTATGAATGTCGTGGGCGAGGCTATTGATGGCCTTGGTGATCTCTCGCAGGATCATTCGCTGCCGATTCACAGGGAACCTCCTAAGTTTGAGGATCTTGCGACCTCTCAGGAAGTCCTTTACACCGGGATCAAGGTCATCGATCTGCTCGAGCCTTATCTTAAGGGTGGTAAGATCGGTCTCTTTGGTGGAGCCGGCGTGGGAAAGACTGTCTTGATCAAGGAGTTGATCAACAATATTGCGAAGAAGCATAACGGGTTCTCCATTTTTGCCGGTGTGGGTGAGCGTACGAGGGAAGGTAATGACTTGCTTCGTGAGATGATCGAGTCAGGAGTCATCAAATACGGTGACGAATTCCTCAAGAGTATGGAAGAAGGACACTGGGATCTCTCTAAGGTCGATAAGGATGAGTTGGAGAAGTCGCAGGTCGCTATGGTTTTCGGTCAGATGAATGAGCCGCCGGGTGCCCGCCAGAGTGTGGCCCTCTCTGGTCTGACACTTGCGGAGTCTTTCAGGGATTCCGATACGGGAGAAGGACCGAGGGATATCTTGTTCTTCATTGATAACATATTCAGGTTCACTCAGGCTGGTTCTGAGGTGTCTGCCCTTCTAGGACGAATGCCTTCGGCGGTTGGTTATCAGCCCACCTTGGCTACAGAGATGGGCCAGATGCAGGAGAGGATCACATCCACCAAGGATGGCTCAATAACTTCTGTCCAAGCGGTTTACGTTCCCGCTGACGACTTGACTGACCCAGCTCCGGCTACCACGTTCTCCCATCTGGACGCGACTACTGTTTTGAGCCGTAAGATTGCCGAGTTGGGAATCTACCCTGCTGTTGATCCCCTGGATTCGACTTCGAGAATCTTGGATCCTAACATTGTCGGCAAAGATCATTATGATACCGCGCAGAGAGTTAAGCAAATCCTCCAAAGGAACAAAGAGTTGCAAGACATTATCGCCATTTTGGGTATGGATGAGCTCAGCGATGAGGACAAACTGACTGTCAACCGCGCTCGCCGTGTGCAGAGGTTCCTCTCGCAGCCGTTTTCGGTCGCGGAGCAATTCACTGGTGTGCCTGGAGTGATGGTGGACATCGGAGACACTATCGATGGATTCCGTCGGATCTTGGATGGCGAGGTTGATTACCTACCGGAGCAGGCGTTCGTAAATGTGGGGACGCTGGAGGATGCCATCAAGAAGGGTGAGGCGATACTGGCGCAGGCTAAGTAGATATGACAATCAAACTGAATATAATCACTCCCGAAGGGACGATCGTTGACCAGATGGTTGACAGGGTCGAGCTTCCTGGCTCGATTGGGCGTTTTGTGGTCTTGAAGGACCATGCTCCATTGATCTCGTCGCTGGTGGAGGGAGAGATTGTCTATGGGCAAGACGGAAGGGTGCACATTTCTTCCGGTTTTGTGGAAGTCGCTGATAATCATGTTCTAGCGTGCGTTGAATTGTGATGGTCAGAAAGCGTCTCATATTCTTCATTCTCGCATGTGTCATTGCGCTGGCCGGTTGTGGAACAGGCGTTGGCGAAGACTCTTCCGGCTCGCTACGCTCCGCGCCCTATCCGGGTAAAGGCTCGCCGGAGGAGTCTTCGACCACCGCCGCTCCGAGCCAGGCTCAGGAGCCGGAGTTGGATATGGACGAGTACTTGTATGGCCATGTGAGGGACGCTTATGATTGGCACATCACTACTATAAATGGCCACCATGTCAGCATTCCTCTTCCGGTCATTGTCATCAGCAAGACAGGTGGCGGAGCTCACATCTTTTCTTCCAAGCATTTGGAAGAAGGTGAGTATCAGGGCTTCAGCATTGCCCGGTCCGGGAAGTACGAGAATAAGATCGTTGAGAAGGGTCCTGATGGAGCGGAGATCCGCCCTTGGGATTTCTCAATCACCAAGAACGTTCTGGGACTGATCATCAACAGCGCCTTACTTCTGTTCATTGTACTTGGTACCGCCCGTTGGTACCGGAAACATGATGCTCGGGAGGAAGCTCCGGCTGGAGGGACCGGAATCATGGAGATGATGGTCACCATGGTAGAAGATGACATCATAAAGGATTGTGTAGGAGAAGATTACCGGAAGTATTCCCCGTACCTTCTCACCGCATTTTTCTTCATATTCATAAACAACCTGATGGGCATTGTGCCCTTCTTCCCTGGAGGGGCCAACATCACCGGCAACATCGCTGTGACGCTTGTGTTGGCGCTCTTCACCTTCTTCACAGTCAATCTGTTCGGTAACAAGCACTATTGGAAGGAAATACTTTGGCCGGAAGTGCCTACCTGGCTCAAAGTGCCAATTCCTCTGATGCCCGTGATTGAGATCATAGGCATGTTCACTAAGCCTTTCAGCCTCATGGTCAGGCTTTTCGCCAACATCCTGGCGGGCCATTTCATGATTCTTGGAGTAATCGCGGTTATATTCTTAACCGCAAAGATGGGGGTTCTTATCAATGGAGGCTTGACAGTGGTCGCTGTGGTGTTGGGAGTGTTTATGGATTGCCTGGAACTGCTGGTGGCGTTCATCCAGGCTTATGTGTTCACTATGCTTTCGGCGGTCTTTATCGGATTGTCGAGGCCCAAAGCTGAAACTGATTAATTATTAATATTATAGAATTATGACACCTTTAATGTTTTTGCTTCAGGCAGGGGTTTCCCTCGGAGTTTTTGGAAAGGCTATCGGTGCCGCCGTGGCTGCTTTCGCTGCCGCTTTCGGTATCGGTAAGATTGGTAAGTCTTCTCTTGAGGCAGGGGCTCGCCAGCCCGAGCAAGCCGGTCACTACAGAATGACCGCCATCATAGTCAGCGCTCTTATCGAAGGCGCTTGCTTGTTTGCCATAGTGGTCTGTCTCATAGCTAAATAGCGATGTCACTCATCACTCCCGACTTCGGTCTTCTCGTCTGGATGACGCTGATTTTCGGCATCGTCTTCTTCGTGCTTGCCAAGTGGGGATTCCCGATGATCACAGACTCTGTCCAGAAACGCGCCGACAGGATCAACGAATCGATAAAGAAGGCCAAGGAAGCTGAGGAAAGCCTTCGCAATCTTGCCGCGGAGCAAGACGCTCTCGTTGAGCAGGCCCGTAAGGAGCAGGCACGTATCCTGAAAGAGGCAGCAGCTTCAAGGGATGCGCTTATCGAGCAGGCGAAGGTCCAGGCTCATGACGAGGCGGCCAAGATTTTGGATCAGGCCAGAACTCAGATCGCTGCTGAGAAAGAGAGTGCCTTGAGGGATGTCCGTAAAGAGGTCGCCGCTCTGTCAGTCGCTGTGGCTGAGAAGGTTCTGAGAAAAGACTTGGATCAGGATTCAGGTCGGGATGAGCTTTTGCGGCGACTTGTCGATGAGATGGCGGCTTCCCGGGAACAAAAGAATTAGGTCATGAACACGGGGATCATCGCTTCGAGGTATGCGACCGCTTTGCTGAAGCTTCTCGATGAGACCGGCCCTTCCGCCGGCTCAGGACAGAGCTCCGGTGAGGAGGTGGTCGCCCAGGCTCGCATGATCCTTGACGCTTTAGAGTCTATGCCGGATCTGAGGCGCGCAATAGCTGATTTTTCTGTTCCGGCCGACAAGAAAATGTCTCTTCTTGAAGCGATTGTCTCTGACAACTGTCATCCTGAGCGTGGCGATGGATCTCTCGCCCCGGAATTGCGTAAGTTCTTCAGTCTTCTGATCCGGAATGGTAGAATAGGAGATATATCATTGGTACTCAAGAGCTTCGAGAATCAGTATTATGAGTCCAGAAAGATCGTCCGGGGAAAACTGACGCTTCCTGCCCCACCGGATTCCGCTGCGGGGAAGCTTGAGGACAGGCTTAAGGATTTGATTGAGAGGAAGACAGGGAAAACGCTCCTTCTCACGACAGAGATTGACGAGTCCCTGATTGGTGGATTTGTCCTTGAGGTCGAGGACCGGCTCCTCGATGCGTCTGTTTCTCATCAGCTGGATATCATCCGGCGGCAGTTCGAGGAAAAGAATCGTAGAATCGTGTAGTTATATTCATTTGATATGCCTCAAAACAACAATATAAGGCCGAGCGAGATCTCGCGGATTCTCCTTCAGCAATTGAAGGACATTGACACCTCCATCCATTTCGAAGAGATCGGTAAGGTGCTGCAGGTCAGTGATGGAGTGGCCAGAATGTATGGTCTGACGAATGCCGAGGCCGGTGAGCTTCTCGAGTTTGAGAGCGGCGTGATGGGTGTCGTCATGAACCTGGAGGAGGACAACGTCGGCGCTGTTCTTCTCGGCCCGACAGACGAGGTCAAGGAGGGCATGACCGTCCGCCGTACCAAGAGGATCGCTTCCATCAATGTGGGTGAGTCGATGCTCGGCAGGGTCGTGGATCCTCTAGGAAATCCTCTAGATGGTCTCGGGAATATTGAGGGAGACTTGACTGAGATGCCTCTTGAGCGCAAGGCTCCTGGAGTCATATTCCGTCAACCTGTCACAGAGCCGTTGCAGACGGGTCTGAAGGCCATTGACGCAATGATTCCGATTGGTCGTGGGCAGAGGGAGCTGATCATTGGCGACCGGCAGACCGGAAAGACTTCTCTGGCCATCGACACAATCATCAACCAGCGCTCCTGTTACCAGGCCGGAAACCCCGTGTATTGTATCTATGTCGCTGTGGGACAGAAAGGTTCAACGGTCGCTAATATCGTCGAGACACTCAGGGCCTATGGGGCGATGAACTACACGATAGTTGTCGCTGCCACTGCCGCGGATCCTGCCGCATTGCAGTATTTCGCTCCTTTCGCCGGTGCGGCGATCGGGGAATATTTCAGAGACACCGGCCGTTCAGCTCTTGTGGTCTATGATGATTTGTCCAAACAGGCTGTAGCCTATAGGGAAGTCTCGTTGATTCTTCGTCGTCCTTCTGGGCGCGAGGCTTATCCGGGCGATGTGTTCTATCTGCATTCAAGACTTCTCGAGAGGGCGGCGAAAATCATTGACCAGCAGGAGGTTGCGGAACAGATGAACGCCCTTCCTGATTCTTTGAAGGGTAAGGTCAAGGCTGGTGGATCATTGACCGCTCTTCCTATCATCGAGACTCAGGCCGGTGATGTCTCCGCTTATATTCCCACGAATGTGATCTCCATCACCGATGGGCAGATCTATCTTGAGTCTGGCCTGTTCAACCAAGGTCAGAGACCGGCTATCAATGTGGGTATTTCGGTGTCCAGGGTTGGTGGTTCCGCCCAGGTCAAATCGATGAAAAAGGTGGCCGGAACCCTGAAGATAGATCAAGCGCAGTACAGCGAGTTGGAGTCCTTCTCTAAGTTCTCCTCGGACATGGACAAGGTTACGGCCATGGCGCTCGATAAGGGGCGTAAGAATAACAAGCTGCTGGTGCAGGCGCAATATTCACCTATGCCGGTAGGGGAGCAGGTGGCCATCCTTTACTGTGGAACTCATGCTTTGATGAGCGAATTGAAGGTGGAGCAGGTTCCTGAGTTCCAGACTCAGTTCCTAGATCGTATGAGGGCCGGGCATCAAGATACGCTTGATGCTTTGAGCTCTGGAAAGTTAGATGAATCAATTACTTCCGTCATTGAGACGGTGGCTGATGCGGTGGTTAAGTCTATCGTCGGACAGGTGTAATGGCTTCGTTGAAGGAGATAAAGGGGAGGATCGCTTCTGTTAGCGGAACGCTGAAGATAACTTCGGCGATGAAGCTCGTCGCGTCGGCCAAGTTGCGTAAGGCGCAGCTTGCTATCACGAATATGCTTCCTTACCAGCGCCAGTTGCAGCGGATACTTTCCAGTCTGATGGCCGAAGGTGCGGAGGAGCATGCCGCCGGCGACGCCTCTGTCCCGAGGCTGAACTCAGCCGCAGCGGAGCGAGAATGGATGCGGCCTGGGGCAGGAGGCGCGACGGCCACAAGCGTCGCTATCGTGGCGTTCTCATCGAACTCATCTCTTTGCGGGGCGTTCAATTCCAATGCTATTCGCCAGACTCTTTCGGTGATTGATGAATATCGTTCCGCAGGATTTACGGACGAGAATATCATTGTCTATTCAGTAGGTCGTAAGATTGCTGAGGCTATGCGAAAAGCCGGATTCCAGTCTCCGGAAGATTATTCAAAAATGGCGGAATCGCCTGGTTATGAGGCGGCTTCGGCTCTTGCCAAGGAATTGATAGAAGGGCATCTTTCGGGTCGTTTCGTCAAGGTTGAGTTGGTCTATAACCACTTCAAATCCACATCTTCCCAACCTACTGTCCGGGAAACCTACCTGTCCTCCGCCAATTCTCCCGGCCTGCAAACCGCTGACTATCAGAGCCAACCGGGACAGCCATCGTCGGTTGCCACTCAAGCCCCTAGTGACGACATCATCGTAGAGCCATCCCGTGAGGCGGTCCTGGGAGTTCTTCTGCCCAAAGTTCTTCGCCTTAAGATCTACGCGACCCTTCTAGACAGCAATGCTGCCGAGCATGCCGCCCGTACGGTCGCCATGCAGACCGCCACTGACAATGGCAATGATCTCCTTGAGGAACTCACTCTCGAATATAATAAGGGCCGTCAGCAAAAGATCACATCTGAGATTCTCGACATTGTCGGAGGATCGTTACGGTAGGTTTGGTCCGACTCCGCTCACCAATCTTGAACGTAGTCGTAGCGTTCCTCGAAGAACTCTTTGGTGGATTTGATGTTTAATATCCAGGCCCAGTTGATCTTTCCGAATCGCTTATAGTAGTATCTCATGTAGGGCTTCCATCGTTTTGCCCAGGCTTTTAAATCGGTCTTCACATCAATTGGGTCGAAGTTCTTACGCGCTATCTCATTGATCGTTGTCTTGCACAGATCCTGGAATTCAGGATTTCTCATCGCGGAAGCGAATAGAGTGTGCTCACGCATCGAACAGTCTAATGAGTTGAACTTGGCCTGAGTTTTTTCTGTCGAATACGCTGAGGAAGAGAACTCGCAGTCGCATAGAAGGTAGCGCCACCGGCCATCAGCATAAGGATTTGAAGGATTGATGGAAGCACCGCGCCAAAGTTTGACATTGGTGGTGTCCCTCCAGTCTGAATTGGCGATGTATATCTCTGTGGCGAAGTAATCCGCCATGCTTTGGATGTCCATGACTTTCTTAAACTCTTCCCAATTGGAAGCGATGGAGAGGTCTTTGTCGCGGAATGAAATAAGCTCTTCGTAAAGGTGGAAATCAGATCCTTTTCCATCTTCAAGCTTATCCTCACTGATGATAAGTGGATCACCCACACCGTAGTGGTTCTCAATGTAATCGCTATTGTACTTCTCAATCAGGTTGTAATGCCCCCAATACTCACCATTCAGGAATAAAACGGCAATCCGGCTTTTCTGGGTGGAAAACTCTCTGTCACTCACCCTGGATTGGATCCATGCGTCCTTGAATTTCAGAAGATCCGTGTCATTTCCTCCATTCCTTAAAGAAAAGGACTTGTACTTGGTTATAACCTTACCGGTGGTGTCCACAGCGTCTGGGAATAGTGGATAATTCATGCACCCATCACCATACGGCATTTTGAAACTGATATTCCATGATTTTTGAGCGAACAACCTCGAAGCGCGTCCTTTGATGCGGATACCACACTCCTCCTGGAGCGTCAAAGTATTCGAGGCATCGAATAGCTCTATGGAAGCGGGACGTTCCCAGACTTTTCCCTTACTTGTGTAATTCGCCTTAACTTCCCACCATTTCTTTTTCGCTAGGATTGACTCAGCACCGGGGGTGGATATCCAGTCGTCATAAAGCTTCCCTTTAGCCAGTATCCCTGTCTCATAGCCGAGAATATTGTCTGGATCCGTGACTATAGAGATGACCATGACATCCTTATAGTCTTTTTTCAAGTCCGCTCCGATAAAGAAGGTCTTGGTGGCCACATCTCCAACTGAACCATCTGGGGCGACGGCTATCGCTCGGATGATGTTCGCCGAAGGGAGTTTGCTGGAGATTCTCACAGACGTGATAGGATTTCCTTGGTACTTTAAGGTCATCAAGTCTATGGTATTGGGGTCAACCCAATGGTTACCAGTCTTGCTCAAAGTGATAGGCCCTTGATAGAGAGGAGATTCCGTAGTTGGAACCGATCCGTCAGTGGTGTAATGGATGCTCCATCCTTCAGGAGCGGAAAGGCTTATTGTCTTGGATTTTCCCCTGAAAGAGCCGGCTTCCTCTGAGAAGGTGACGCAGGGCTCCGAAGGGTCAGGGTATAGCAGATAAGGACGGCGACGAGCCCTGAATGACTCGACATCCTCTTTCCAGCGTGCCTTGATCTCGTCAGCAGAAGCCCCGGATAGAATCATTTCACGGATGTATTCAACCCCGGCGAGCTTGTCGAAAAAGCTTGTGAAGAACGACTCCCCGATTTGGAGGGATTGAAACGCCGTGATGACATATTCAAGGTTGATTCCCTCGTCCCAAATTTCCTCCAATGGCTTCTCTCTTAGGTCATACCCATAGCAGAGCTTATCCTTTAGAGGAGGATTTTTGGCCCCTGGAACACTCTTGGGGGTGAAGGAATAGTCCGCCTTCATGTCCGGATGGCCGAACATCTCAAACGGATTGTCGGTTCCCCGGCCAAGTGACACTGGAGTACCTTCAAAGTAACATGTTGAGGCGTAAAGATATATTGCCCTCATAGTCTTTAGGTTAGGGGAGGGAGGAATGACCACTTGCGTCTTCATTGAATGGTCATATCCAAGGCAGGGGATAACGGTCAGGTCGCATTGGAGACCATCCTGAAGCCAACCTTCGCCGTTGATCATGCGGGCTAGTTCCCCGAGCGTCATCCCATGGACGGTGGTGATAGGCAGGGCACCGACTCCGGACTTGTATCTCATGTCGAGAATCGGCCCATCGACATAGAAACCGTTGGGATTGGGCCGGTCAAGGACAATCACCTTCTTTCCGTTCCGGGCGCAAGCCTCCATCAGGTGGAGCATCGAGACATAATAGGTGTAATATCTCAAACCAACATCCTGAATGTCAACAAGAAGGACATCGAACTTGTCCATATTCCCTTTCCCGTAGGCATCGCTGCCGCCATACAAGGATATGATCTCGACTCCTGTCTTATCGTCCACTCCGCCGGAAACCCTCTCTCCCGCATCGGCGGTTCCCCGAAATCCATGCTCAGGAGAGAAAATAGCCTCGACATCTATTCCTTTCCCGATCAGAACATCCACAAGATGAGGCCCATAACCGGATTCGGTCACCTTGTCACCAACGATTCCGGTGTGGTTGCTGAACACAGCCACTCTCTTGCCTTCAATCAATGGGATATATTCATCGAAGCGCTCATCGCCGAGAGTCAGCTTCTGTTCCTGCTCTGGAGAGCGACAAGCCTGCAAAAGCACAAGAAGGAATAATAGGTGGGATATTATCTGTGAGAGGCGCATTAACCATAAATCAGTTCGCTAAATATACGAAAAAAAATATAACGGGAACGTGTCTCCCGACAGGTTCCCGTTTTTTTGTCCAATACTTATGAAATAACTATTGAGTCAGTTTTTGGTTTATGGGTAAAAAATTATGTCGCTTTAAGATTATACCATTTCCGTGCCAAAGGTTCTGCAACCATAAGACTTTTTTATAAAAAATTGCTATATTTACGATATCAATGATTAAACACTGAAACATGGTACGTAGAGATTTCTTGAAAGCCTCCGCTATCGGAGCCGCGGGCATCATGATGCCTGCCGGTATTGTGAGCGCCTCGGCCTCTATCAAGGCCCCGGCTAAAAAAACAGCCAACGGTAAGATCAACATCGGTTTCATCGGTCTAGGCCAGCAGGGTATGTATTTGCTGAGCGGTTTCATGTCGATGGATGACGTCCGTGTTGTCGCGGGCTGCGATGTGTACGACATCAAGAGAGACCGTTTCGTCAAGAGGGTAACTGATTACTATCAAGGGAAAGGCGAGAAAAAGGTTAAGGTTGATGTCTATGAGGACTATCAGGATGTCCTGGCCCGTCCCGATATCGACGCTGTCGTGATCGCTGTTCCTGACCATCAGCACGCTATCATCGCGATCGCCGCCTGCAAGGCTCTTAAGGATGTCTATCTTGAGAAGCCTATGACTCTCACCATCTATGAGGGCCAGCAGCTTGTCAAGGCTGTCCGCAAGTACAACAGGATTCTTCAGGTCGGAAGCCAGCAGCGTTCCAGCGATGAGTTCATTACGGCCGCTTCTCATGCCCGTGAGGGAGATTTGGGCCAGATCCAGAAAATCAAAGTGTACGTTGGCCGTAATAATGTCAATCCGGATTCCGCCGCCCCTGTTCCGTGCAACCTTCCTCGCATGGAGGTCCCTGCCGGACTGAACTGGGACAAGTGGCTTGGGCCTCTCCCGACATCTGTCTATTACCATTCCGATCTCGACCCTATTATCACACCCGAGCAGAACGAGCAGCTTTGGGGCGCCTGGCGTTGGTACAAACCCATGGGTGGTGGTCTCATGACTGACTGGGGAGCCCATATGTTCGATATCGCCCAGTGGATGATCGGAAAGGACGGCAACGGTCCCGTGGAGATCATTCCCGCCGGTTACAGTTTCTACGACCATCTGACCTACAAATATGACAATGGCATTATCGTGACGGAGGAACCGTATGACGGTAGCACTCCAGGCGTGCAGATCTATGGCGAGAATGGTTGGATCAAAGTCTCCCGCGGCAAGTACGAGGCTTCCGACAAGAAGCTCGAGATGAAAGGCTCAGCGGGCGATGACTCCGTGCCTTACGAGACGAAGGTCGGCCATCATAGGGCTTTCATCGAGGCTATAAAGTCCAGAATAGATCCCAACGTACCTGTGGAAGTCGGTCACTCTTCCTGCACCGTCTGCAACCTTGGCAATATCGCCATGGAGTTGGGCAGACCGGTTGTGTGGAACCCGATCGTCCAGAAATTCATGAACGACCCGGAGGCCACCAAGCTGCTCCACTACGACTATCGTCCTGGCTACAAGCTTGACATCTAATTGTTTCCAATATGAGAAGACTTATTTTGGCGGCGTTACTCGCCGCCATTTCCATTCCGGTTCCAGCTCAATCCTGGCGGGCATTGGAGAAGAAACTCTCCATGCGGCCGGAATTCTCTGGCAGCGACGCCGTGGTGCTCCTCGACAGCATAGGCGTTCGATTCAAAGAGTCAGGCTCCGGGAGCTTTGACATACGCCAGGTCATAAAGATCCAGACAAAAGAGGGAGCCTTGGCACATAGGGTCTTGAAGTATGACTATGATCCTCTCACCGCCCTAGCGGTGTTCGAGGACATAAAGGTCTATAAGGCTGATGGTTCCGTCAAGAGCATTGATCTCAAGACTGTCTGCGATTATGCCGCCCCCGCAAGGGCCATCTATTGGGGAGCCAGGCAGATTATGGCTGAGGTAGGCGCTCTCGATCCGGGAGACATAATCGACTATCGGATTAACAAGAAGGGTTTCACTTACGCCCTTCTGGCCGCTATGCCGGATGAGGACGAGAGATTTATTCCTCCGATGAAAGGCAATTTCTACGACATCGTGCCTTTCTGGGTGACTTATCCGACTATAACTAAAGTCTATACTCTGGATGTCCCGAGGGACAAGGATGTCCAGTACGAGTTCTACCAGGGCGAATGCCATTCATCCACGAGGGTTGATGGCGACCGGAAGTTGTTGACATTCAGTGTCTCCGATGCCAAACCTTTCAAGAGGGAACCGAATATGGTCGATCTCTACGATGTCGCTCCCAAGCTGATGCTCTCATCGACCGACCGTTGGGAGGACAAGTCCAGATGGTTCAGCGGTGTCAATGAGGATTACGGTAGTTTCGTGCCGACCCCAGAGGTGGAGAAGAAGGTTCGCGAGATCCTGAAGGGAGTCACAGATGAGGGTAGGAAAATATGGCTCCTGAACCATTGGGTGTCCGATTACATGCGTTATTCCGGAATATCCATGGGCGAGGGTGAGGGATATACCCTCCACAATGCCAAGATGAACTTCACTGACCGTTGCGGAGTTTGCAAAGACAAGGCCTCAATGCTTGTCACTATGCTTAGGGCCGCTGGATTCGAGGCTCACCCGGCGATGACCATGGCCGGATCCAGAATCGAGAGCATCCCCGCCGATCATTTCAACCACTGCGTGGTGGTCGTGAAACGCTCGAGCGGAGTCTATGAGCCGTTGGATCCGACCTGGGTGCCTTTCACACGAGAGAACTGGTCCAGCGCCGAGCAGCAGCAGAACTACCTTCCGGGTCTTCCGGAGGGTTCTCCTCTGCTCTTGACGCCGGTTTCCGCCCCTGAGAATCACTATCTTAGGCTCGCCATCAAAACTGTCCTCGATAAGGATGGCAACCTGACCGGTGAATACACGGTGACGGCGGAGGGCCAGTCAGACGCTTCGGTCAGAAGTCCTTTCACCAAGAGCTATGTCGCCAATTGGCAAAAAGCGATGGAGAATGAGATCCTGTCGATCGATCCTGAGGCTAAGATGATCAGCGTCAATTATGGAAAGACTCCGGACTATTACCTTGACGCTCCGATAAAGATCACCGCCAAGTTCTCCATCCCTTCATACGCTGTCAAGACCGCTGATGGAGCCTTGCTTTACAAACCGGTGTCTGGCCGTCTGTACAACAGGGTAAAGACTTTCTTGCGGGTCAATACCGCTATTCCCGAGAGGGAGTTCGGGTTCAAGGATTCTTGCTCAAGGCTCGTGGAAGCTAATGAGAATGTGACAGTTCCGAAAGGAATGAGTCTGGTCTCAAGTACGGAGGGCAGCGCGTCAAGTGAGGCTGCCGATTTCTCCGGAAATATCTCCGGAAAGGGGAATACCGTCAGTATCACGACCTCGATCTCTCTTAAGAAGAGGGTCTATGAGGCTGAGGATTATCCAGGCTTCAAGAAGGCGGTGGACGGATGGAAATCCATTGAAGAGAATACTATTGTGATCAAATAGTGAAGAGCCATGAGAAAGACCATATTCACCCTGCTTTCAGGAATCATGATAGCCACTGGGCTTTTCGCCCAGAAGACCGAAGGAGAGTTCATCGCCTTAAGGGAGAAGTATTCCTTCGGTGCCGATGGATCAGTCGTCTATAAGCAGCATAAGGAGTTGAAAGTTAACACTTTCTACTCTATTCACAATCTTTATGGCGAGACTTTCATCATCTATAATCCTGAGTTCCAGACCCTGACTGTGGATGCTTGCCACACCACTCAGGTTGACGGTACGGTCATTCCGCTTCCGCCGAACGCTCTCAACGAGGTCCTGCCTTCCGCAGCCGCTGACGCCCCTGCCTACAACCACCTGAAGGAGATGGTTGTGACCCATACGGGACTTGAGCCGGGAGCGGTCATATCCCTTGACTACACAATCACCACTAAGCCTGGTTTCCCGGGTTCCGGGGATATATTCACGAGATTCAACGAGGTCTCTCCGGTCAAAGACTACACCCTTGTGGTTGAGATCCCTACTGGTAAGGAACTTGTTGTCAGCCAGAATCTTGGCGCGAAGATGACCAAGTCGGCGGATGGTACTGTCTATACTTTCAAAGCTTCCGGGATTCCCGCGAGACTCGCTGAGCCTTACGAGCCTGCCGACGACACGCCTTACATCTATGCCACGCCAAATCCAGGTGAGAGTGCCTCGGCGCTTTTCAATCTTCCAAAGGAAGACATGTCCGCCCTTGCCTCCCGGATTTGCGACGGAAAGACCAGCGATGCTGAGAAGATGGACGCTATCTCCATGTGGGTGGCGAGCAACCTCGGTATGTGCCCGCTCCCTCTGAACCAAGCCGGAAAGGTCAGGAAGCCGTCTGAGGTGGTTGCCTCGGCTTATGGCACTTTCGAGGAGAAGGCCGCCTTGATGTTGAGCCTCGCCTCTTCCGCGGGTGTCAAGGCGGAACCGATGGCCATATTCATTCCGACTTGCCCTCCCAGCCTCAAGACGTTGTCAGGGGCGATGTGGGTCAAGGCCGGAGACAAGTACTATTCCGCCGCCGGTGGTTTCACCCATGATGCCTCCGATCTGAAGGGGCGCATGCAAGTGCTATCACCGGAAGGGCCTGTCGCTGTCCCTGAGGCTTCCGCTACAGTAAACATCGACGAGGAGATCACTCTTGATCCAAAGAGAGCATCCGAAACGGGGGATTACCTTCTGTTCACGATTCCGACTGCCCGGGAGGGCTTCGATTCCTGGAGACTCCGCTCTTTGAATTCTATCAGGAACTATCCTTTCGAGATTCCGTCAGTCCTTGACGAAAAGGTGACCTACAGGATCACCGCACCGGAAGGCACGATAGTCTCCGAACCTTTCGAGAAGACACTTTCCGGCCCTGTCGGGACGGTCAAGGTCAAGCTCGCGGTCGATGGAAACAAGGCCGTCTATACCCGGGAAGCGAAGTTCACGAAAGGCATAATCCCTGTCAAGGAATATGCTTCCTTCAGGGCTCAGGCCAATCTTTTGAAAGACGAGGCCTATAGGACGATAGTAGTCAAGAAATAGTTGATTATTAATATATTACAGAAAGCGTTATGAGAAAAACAGTGTTGTTTTTGATGGCTGCGCTGGTGGTTTGCGGAGCGTGCCAGAGTAAGAAAGAGACCCCTAAGGACATCGCTGACCATGTGATTGTCATCGGACTTGACGGATGGGGAACATGGTGCATGGAGAAAGGAGACGCTCCTTTCATGAAGGAGATGATGAAGGAGGGATCTTATACTTTGTACAAACGTACGGTTCGTCCTTCCGTGAGTGGACCCAACTGGGCAGCTATGCTGAATGGCACTCCTGTTGAGTTTTCCGGCATTAAAGGAAATGAGAAAGAGCCCACATTCAAGCCTATTGGCCTGACGGAGCATAACGCCCAGCCTACGCTCTTCCATCTTTTGAGACAGGAGAGGCCCGAGGCTGAGACTGGGGTCGTATGCGAGTGGGCGGATGTCCGCAACTATGTGGATCTCCAGTGTGTGAGCTATGAGAAGGCTGTCGAAGATCCTTCCGGCCATCCTGAGGCCATAGTTGAGGAGAGCGCCAAGTATATCAAGGAGAAGAAACCGGTGTTCTGCTTCATCCACATCGACGCTCTTGATCATGCCGGTCATGCTCACGGTCAAGGTTCAGACGAGTATTATGCTGAGCTGACCGCTGTTGATGGTCGTGTCAAGAGGATCGTGGACGCTGTGAAGGAGGCCGGAATTTATGACAACAGCATCATCATCCTTACTTCTGACCATGGCCATGAGGGAACCAGCCACGGAGGTGACACTACCAATGAGATAGAGACTCCGTTCGTCATCTGGGGCAAGGGCGTGAAGAAGAACCACGAGATCACTGAGCCTATGATCCAGTTCGACATGGCGGCCACGATCGCCAAGGTGTTCCATCTCCAGACTCCGAACAGCTGGAGGGGAGTGCCGATGGACGTGTTTGAATAAATCTATCGCTATGGATAATCTTTACGAAGCCATTTATAAAGGCAATTTCATCGCGGCCAAAACCGCTGTCTCAGAGGCTCTGAACAGCGGTTTGGAACCGCAATCTATTATCGACAAATCCATGTGCCCCGCAATGGAGGCCATCGGAAAGGACTTTGAGGAGGGTAAGGCATTCGTGCCCAACCTGTTGCTTAGCGCCAAGGCGATGAAAATCGCTCTGGATATTCTCAAACCCTTGATGAACTCTGAGCAGAAGGCGATTATCGGTACTGTGGTCATCGGAACCGTTAAGGGGGATCTTCACGACATCGGCAAGAACTTGGTCGCATCCATGTTGGAGGGTACCGGCTTTAATGTGATCAACCTTGGCGCTGACGTGTCTAAAGAACGCTTCATCGCCGCCGCCAAGGAGCATAACGCCCAGATTATCTGTCTTTCCGCCCTTCTTACCACCACGATGGATTACATGCAGGAAGTCGTTGAAGCGGTCAGGGCTGACGGGCTCAATGTGAAGATAATGGTGGGTGGAGCTCCTCTGAACGCTGAATTCGCCGCCAAGATCGGCGCGGATGGATATAGCTCTAATGCCAACGAGGCTACAGTATTAGCGAAACGTCTAATAGCGAGCTGATATGGAACAAATGACTCCCAGAGAGCGCGTTATGGCCACAATCAACCGCCTTCCGGTGGATCGCGCTCCGGTGGATCTGTGGTGTACTCCGGAGGTGTTGGACTCGCTTCGGGAATACACTTCCCTGGACGATGAGTTCGCAGTGTACGATAAGCTCGGGGTGGATAAGATCGTGTGGGTATTCCCTGGATATGCGGGCCGCTACTTTGACCCGAATGACAGCGGAGAGATCACTATGTGGGGAGTCCCGACCCGTATGGTAAAGGCCGGCCTTGCGACTTATCAGGAATATATCAACCCTCCTATCGCCGATTATTTCGATCCGTCTGAACTGGAGACCTACCATTCATGGCCTGATCCTGACAGGTTTGATTATGAAGGCGCCAAGGCTTTGGCAAAACAAGCTCGTTCTTGGAATTTCGCCACAATTGGTCCGTGGATCTCGCATTACGAGATCTACTGCCAGATGCGGGGCCTGGAAAACGCCCTGATGGACACAGTGGCTTTCCCTGATTTCCTGGACGCGACAGTGGAGCGGATAGACGCCATTCAGACTGTGATGCTTGAGAGGATGCTCAAGGAACTGAATGACGATCTGGATATTGTGTTCATCAGCGATGACATGGGTATGCAGAGTAATATGTTGATTTCGCTTGAGTCCTGGGAGCGGTTTTTCAAGCCAAGGTTGAAAAACTGGTGCGATTTGATACATAGTTACGGGAAAAAGGTCCTCTATCACACAGATGGAGCTGTCCTGCCTCTTATTCCTGGACTGATAGATTGCGGAATAGATATCCTTAACCCAATACAGCATGTCTGCCCAGGAATGGACACCGCCGGTCTGAAAAGGGAGTTCGGAAAGGACCTCATATTCCACGGAGGGATTGAGAATCAACGGATTCTGCCTATGGGCACTGTCGAGGAGGTGATAGAAGAGACTCGCATGTGCCTTGACACGTTGGGCAAGGGTGGCGGTTACATCTGCTGTTCATGCCACAACGCCCAAGCCGGCACCCCAGTCGAGAATATTCTCGCTATGATCGACACGGTGAAAACGTATTGACATTTCTGATAACAAACAGGCAATATGAGTCTTATTGGCAATATTCTTTGGCTTGTGCTAGGAGGATTGTTGACGGCAGTGATGTACTTCTTTGGCGGGCTTGTTATGTGTTTGACAATCATAGGTATTCCTTTGGGTGTACAACTCTTCAAGTTGGGCGCATATGCTCTGTGGCCTTTCGGACGCACAATAGTCAATGGTTCGAACTCCTCCGGTTGTTTGTCTGTGGTGATGAATTTGCTATGGATTCTGCTGGGTTGGTGGGAAGTAGCGGTGGTTCATTTTACTTTTGGCCTGCTGTTCTGCATTACGATTGTCGGTATCCCTTGGGGTTTGAAGCATTTCAAGATCGCTCTGGCTGCGGTTTTTCCTTTCGGGAAAACGATTGTTTAAAGTATGAATATGGAAGAACCTCGGATTAATGCCCATAACAAGGAGGAATATCCTCCTATGCATACCGCGGAGCATATCCTGAACGCCACAATGGTCAAGATGTTTGGCTGCCCTAGGTCAAGGAACGCTCACATAGAGCGTAAAAAGTCCAAGTGCGATTACGAGCTTTCCTCCAGTCCCACAGACGAGCAGGTGGCGGAAATCGAGACCAAGGTTAATGAGGTCATCAGCCGTGGTCTTGAAGTAACTATCGAGTATATGCCTCGTGAGGAGGCGGCTGGGATTGTTGACTTGAGCAAGCTGCCTGATGATGCTTCGTATACGCTAAGGATTGTTCGTGTTGGAGACTATGATGCCTGCGCATGTGCTGGGGCGCATGTTGGGAACACGTTGGAAATAGGGGCATTCAAGATTCTGAGCCATGACTTCGCTGATGGCCGTTGGCGCGTCAGATGGAAAGTGACAGCGTAAGGTTATTTCGCTGAACATACCAAAACAGCCCGGCGCTTGCGCGCAGGGCTGCCTTCCATATCTTTGCGGAGAGAGCGAGATTCGAACTCGCGATACCCTTTTGGGGTACACACGCTTTCCAGGCGTGCCTCTTCAGCCACTCGAGCATCTCTCCAATGTTTTCGCTGATTGCGGACTGCAAATATACGAATATTCCTGAAATCTGAAAAAATAAAGGCGGATTTTTGCTATATTTGAATATGCGACTCCATCTTATAATCGCCGCTGCACTGGCGGCCCTGTTTCCAATACTTTTACCTGCGAAGGATTATCATGTCTCTCCTAAGGGCAAAAACCTTGAGAAGGCCTTCAAAAGCCTCCCCAATGAGTCTGGAGATGTCCATCTGATTCTCTCGGACGGAGATTATTTCATCTCCGGGCCGTTGAGCCTTAAGGGGATGAAAGGCGGGAGCATAATAATGGAAGCCGCCCCTGGAGCAGGGCCAGTCATTCGTGGCGACAGGGTTATCAAAGGATTCAAACCGCTGAAAGATAAGGATATACTCAATCGTATCCCTGCCAGTTCAAGAGGCAAGGTACTCCAAACGAGCCTGAAAGCTTTGGGAATTAAAGATCTCGGTTCCCCATGTGTCAAGGAGAGCCTGGTGGATCTGTATTGGAAAGAGGAGAGGCAGAAGATCGCGGCTTATCCTGATGCGGGATTTTTGATCTCAGCGGAAGCCCTGGGGCCGACGGTCGTTGATGACATGACAAGAAAAGAGGGGATATTCACCTATAAGGAGGAAATCATTGATTCATGGGCAGATGAGCCTGACGCTTGGATCTATGGATATTTCCGTTGGGACTGGAAAGACCATTACCAGAAAGTCGCTTCAATCGATACGAAGACCAGGACGATAACCCTCGAGGAGCCCTGGCATTTCTACGGTTATCGGGATGCGTTCAAGTTCAGAGGCGTTAATATCATTAGAGGTTTGGACTCTCCGGGGGAGTATTTCATAGACCGTGAGAAAGGGATGCTTTATTGGTACCCGCCTGAGGAATATGCCCCAGGCGATGAGGTCACTCTCTCTGTCTGCGGCTCGGAGTTTATGATGGAAGTCGCTGATTGTGAGAATGTGACAATCAAAGGATTGACCTTCGTAGGGGGACGGCGCTCCGCTTTGGGAGTATCGGATTCCGAGGGAGTGACGATAGATGGGGTTAAGGCTTTCCGCTTCGGATCGGATGCTATTCATGTGGATTCTTCTCATGATGTCAAGATAGAAGGTTGCCACTTCGGGACGCTCGGCCATAGCGGAATAAGGCTTGTTGGAGGCGACAGAAAGACTTTGACTCCTTCCGGCTATGTGGTTGATAACACGATAGTTGAGAACATATCCCTTTTCCAGCACACCTACGAGCCTTCGATTTTTTTCAACGGTTGCGGCCTGCTTGTCTCACATTGCGATTTCAGCCGTTGCCCTTCGTCGGCGATGCGTCTGGATGGCGGTGAGGTGGTGGTGGAATACAACCACTTCCACGATCTCGTGCAGGAGAGTGATGACCAGGGTGCTATAGACGTGTTCTATGATTACAGTCTCCGGGGACTCGTCATTCGCTACAATTTGTGGGAGAACATAAAAGGAGGTTCGCTCCACGGCGCCGCAGGGATCAGGTTCGACGACATGATTTCCGGCCAAATGGTGTACGGGAATATTTTCAATAATGTGGGAGCGGTTCATTTCGGAGCGGTACAGATTCACGGCGGAAAGGATAATGTGGTGGATAACAATGTGTTCTACAATTGCAACTTCGGAGTCAGCTTTTCCCCTTGGGGACAGGCGCTTTGGGACGAAGCCTTGACCCGCCCGGAGGTGGTGAAGAAGCTGTTCGAGGATGTTGACATCAACGGGGAACTCTATCAGAGTCGTTATCCGGATCTCGCTAAGGACATCCACGCTAACGTGAACCGTAACATCATCATCAACAACCTGATGGTCGGATGTCGAAGTATGTTCTATAACGATACTGGCCAGAACTATATGAAAAACAATCACGGGATCTCTATTGAAGAGAATCCCGTGACGGAAAGTCTTGAGTATTACCTCAATCCTGAAGTTCTGGAAAGATTCGGCCTCCAGCCTATCCCATGGCGGGAAATCGGTCTCAAAGGCCGTCCAGCGTTATTCTTCGGGGACTAAAGTACCCTGTTTCAACTTCTCGACATAAGCGTCGATCCTCCGCAGTTGGCGGGGGATAGCGATGCTTTGCGGGCACTTGGGGATGCACTGCTTGCAGCCTACGCAGTGGTCAGCCTGACGTAGGGTCGGGATGGCCCTGTCATAGCTGATAAGGTACGCCCGGCGCAGCTTATCGAAGTCTTCCTGATCCTTGCTGCGAGGGAAGTTCCCCTTGTTGACGCAAGTGTTGTAGTGCATGAATATTCCGGGAATATCGATTCCGTAGGGGCATGGCATACAATACTTACAGTCGTTGCAGTCGATTGTCGGATAGTTGGCCATCAAGTCTGAGATGTCCGTGTCGAGGAAATACTTCTCGTCTTCTGTGAGAGGTTTGAAGTCCATGTAGGTTCTGAGGTTGTCCTGCAGGTGTTCCATATAGACCATTCCGCTCAGCACGCACATCACTCTCGGGTAGGATCCCACGAACCTGAAGGCCCAGGAGGCGATGGACGCCTGAGGGTCGCGTTCCTTAAGCCTGTTCACGACATTCTCGGCGGGTTTCGCCAGACGGCCTCCCTGTAGTGGCTCCATGATAACAATCGGAATGCCCCTCTTGTCGAGTTCTTGGTAAAGGTATTCCGCATTGACATTGCGCCTTCCGTCGGCGTGCTTCCAATCGAAATAGTTCATCTGGATCTGGACGAAATCCCAGTGGTACTTTTCGTGGAGAGCCATCATATCGTCGAAAGATGGCTGGTCTCCGTGGAAAGAGAGTCCCAACTGGCGGATCTTGCCCTTCTTCCTTTCCTCAAGCAGGAAATCCATCACGCCATTGTCCTCGAAGCGGGCCTTGAAACCGTCTGCGCCGCCCCTGCCCAGCGAGTGAAGCAGGTAATAATCAATGTAATCCGTCTGTAGATTCTTGAAAGCATCGTGGTAGAGCTGCATGGCCACCTTGCGGTCGTTGCTTTGGAAGTTGGACATCTTGGTGGCGATGTAATAGCTCTCTCTGGGATGCCTCTTCAGGGCTATTCCGACAGCTTTCTCCGACTGGCCTTGGAGGTACACCGGGGCGGTGTCGAAGTAGTTCACTCCATGGGCGAGTGCATAATCTATCAAGGTGTTGACATTCTCCTGGTCAACCACATCTTTCCCGTTGGCATCCTTCTTCATCGTGAAGCGCATGCATCCGTAGCCAAGTAAGGACACCTTGTCGCCATTGCCAGGATTGGTGCGGAGTTCCATTTTTCCGGTCTCGAGTGGATCTTTGCCATCGTCGGCCGTAATCGCTCCGGCAACAGTTTCAGCAGTCTTCTTTGGGGCGCAAGCTCCAGCGACAGCCACCGCTCCAGCGAGGGCGGCTCCTTCTCCTGTCTTTTTGAGGAATTCTCGTCTGTTTATATTCTTGCTCATGGTGTTATCAGGCTTTATGGTGAATCTGGTATCCATCGACTGTGATAGCGCTGACCGGACGTGACGGGCAAAGGTTCTCGCAGGCTCCGCAGCCGATGCACTTGCTCTCATCAACTGACGGTATCCTGACTGAGCGGGGATCGTCAGGGTCTTTGCGGACCATTTGGATGGCTCCGGTGGGGCAGTGACGCGCGCAGTTACCGCACTCTTCAACAGTGCCGTTATCTACAAGGCAGAGCCAAGGGGTGATCTTGGCGGTGCCGACCTTCCACTGGGTCTTCTCCTCCGGAGTAATCTTCAGAATAGCTCCGGCAGGGCAAACCTCCGAGCATTTGACGCACTCGGGGCGGCAGTAGCCTCTCTCGTATGACATCTCAGGCTGCATCAGGTGCTTAATATCCTTTGAGGGGCGCAGTACGTTGTTGGGGCAGACTGCCACGCATAGTTGGCAGGCAGTGCAATGGCTGTAGAAAGACTTTACACTTTCAGAGCCGAAGGGGGTGATGGCGACAGTGCGTTTGGGGGCGACCTTGGGGACTATGTCCGCAAATCCGCCTTCGCCCTCGATCTTGACAGGCTCATCGGTCTCATTCTGCGCCAGTGCTTTGACGCTTGACAATGCGGAACCACCTAAAGCCAAGGCACTTCCAACGAGGAATGCCCTTCTCGTCTTGTCCGTAGGAGCGGAGTTTCCGTCTGAGGGTACCTCCGGCCGCTCGACCGCCTCGCTTCGCTCGGCCCCACCGCTCGCATTGCTCGCGGTCCCCCCTCTTATCGTGCCGAGGGTGGCAGAGGTCTCTCTGGCCGGAGTACCCTCAGACGAAGTCCAGGCGAAACGGTAGTGGAGAGCGTCGAACTTGCAGTTGTCGATGCAATTGAAGCAGTCCACGCAACGGCTGTAGTCTATCTTCTTGCCACCGTCAATGTCGATGCACGCCGCCTTGCACTTATGCTCGCAAATATGGCATTTCTTGCACTTCGAAGCGTCGATCACAGGTCGGAAGGCAGCGAAACGGGAAAAGAAACTCAATGTCGTTCCAACGGGACAGATTGTGTTGCAGTAAGTTCTGCCGTTCTTCCATGCTAGTACAACCACTGCCACAAGTGTGGCGATGGCGACTAGGAAAGTTGGCAGGCTCTTAAGCCAGACTTCCTTGGTGTAGAAAGCGTAGCTCTCATGCTTCTCCGCGATGGAGGCCAGCAAGTTATTGCCCCATTGCCACACTGGAGCGAGAAGGTTCTGGACGATTCTTCCCCATGCGCTGTAAGGTGCGAGAAGCGCCACAAGCGCGTTCACACCAGCGATCAAGGCGATTACAAATACAACCCACACCCCATAGCGGAGCCACTTCAACTCCTTGGAATAAGAATACTTACCTTTCTTTCCCTTTTTGCTCAAGTTTGCCACCCCGTCTTGGAACACTCCGAGAGGGCATATTACCGAACAATAAACCCTTCCGAAGAGAATGGTCAAGACCAGTAAGGCGATGATTACCACAAGATTAAGGGCCAAGACGGCAGGGAGGAACTGAATCTTCGCGACCCATCCCAGCCAGTGGTGTATGGCTCCCGAGAAATCAAGGAAGAGCAGGGTGACGGCCACAAAGAAGAGGACCGCCAAAGTGACTCTTATTTTTTTTAGCATTTTGATTAGATTTTTGTCCTATTTGACAAATATAATCAAAAATGGCTAATCTGTGATGATGAGTACCAATGATTTGTGAGAAAACTCAAGATGGACCACATCTTCTGAAGTCCGGTTGAGGGTGGCGGGCCACCAATTGTCAAAGACAACCTCGTCTGTGGGCCAAACAAGGCCTTGTGATTTGATATTCAATGAGTTGTCTGGGCTGAAAATAGAGATTCGCCGCCCTTTGCCGAGAATGAGGTCGCAAGTGTCTGTGACGGTGAATGCCGTGGAATAGTCGGAGACCATGTCCACCTCGGGATGCCCGGTCTGGCCGGGCATGACACTTTCCCCGTCATGGCCGGTGGCTACCGGCCATCTCCTCGCATACTCCATCAGCAGCCCCAGGTTGCCGATGGTGTGGTCCTCACGCTTTCCGGTGGCTGCAAGAATGTGGATGCAGTCCACCTCGGGGTAGTGCTCCAGAATGTGGCACATTGCCTTGGTCTGGTCGTTATCGTCCTGCTCCTCGACTTTAATGAGCTGTTTGGAATATTCCTTGGCGAGCTTTGGAGTCATCGAGTCCATGTCGCCAATGATGGCGTCCGGTTTCCGTGTGTCATTTCCGAAAATGGCCCTGCGGTGGCGTAGGAAGGCTTTTAGGGCATTGCCGTCACAGCAGACTATGATGTCTGCGCCGCGGATAAGTTCTCTGGGGTAAGGCTTCTTAGGAAACTCTCCGCCTCCTATGATTACAGCGGTGCTCATTGGCTGACTTTAGTCTTGTCGATTTCAGCTTTGGAAGTTCCGGGAGTGGTGGAATAGGTTCCGGGATCTCTGAATCCCAGCAGGAACGCCTCGATGCCCATCCTCTTCTTCCCGGCTAACTGCACTTCTTTCAGTGATATAGCCCCATCCTTCGTCGTTATCCACAGATACGACTTCCCATCAGAAACAATCATGCCTGACGGCTCGGTGACAAGATCCTTCGCTCCGTCCTTCGGCAGGCTTAGGACACCGCTCAGGATGACAGGATCAACGGGCTCGGCGGAGTAGATCTTGATCTGGATGGGAGCGGAACCGTCTTTGACGAGCTCGGTGTAGGCGGCAGGATAAGGACTGAGACCGCGGATGAGGTTGTAAACCTGTTTAGTGGAGTCGTCCCAATCGATATGGCATAGCTCCCTGGTGAGCTTCGGCGCCGGCTTCAGAACCTCGGAACCCTGGATGAAACTCTTCTGTACCCTCGTGTCAACATTCCTTTCAATCAATCCCTGGGTGGTCTGGACAACCATATCCGCCCCGATCTCCATCAACTTGTCATGAATCTCCCCGGCAGTCTCATCCTTGCCGATCAAAATGTCTTGGCGAAGTATGATGCCTCCGGTGTCTATCTGCTTGTCAATCATGAAGGTAGTGACTCCTGTCCTGGACTCACCGTTGATGATGGCCCAGTTGATAGGAGCGGCGCCGCGATATTGAGGCAACAACGAGGCGTGGAGATTGAATGTTCCAAGCTTCGGCATGCTCCAAACCTCCTCGGGAAGCATCCTGAAGGCGACCACGACAAACAAATCAGCCTTAAGTGCCTTCAATTGGGCCAGGAATTCCGGATCTCTCAACTTAACAGGCTGAAGAACCGGGATGCCATTCTCGACCGCAAACTTCTTGACAGCGCTCTCGTTCACTTTCTGACCCCTTCCGCTGGGTTTGTCGGCAACTGTCACAACGGCCACCACCTTTTGTTTATTGTCCAGCAGCGCCTTCAAGGGTGCGACAGCAAACTCTGGTGTGCCCATGTAAACAATTCTGGTCTTCCTGAAGAAACCCAAAACGGTGCTCTTGAGCCTTCGCCACCAGTTCTTTATCGAGTCGAGGTTAGACATGTCAGTGTCATGTATTGCCTTGGAAGTCAGATATATGCCTATAGATAGCATCACCACCGATGAGGCGAAAGCGCCCACCCATGCGCTGACGCTTCCATCCTTGGCCAACTTGACTCCAGTGATGTCCACAATCCAGTAGAGGACAAACATGAGAATAGCCACGATGGCCGATACACCAAGACCTCCCTTGCGGATCAGAGCCCCGAGCGGAGCTCCAATGAAGAACATGATGAAACAAGCTATGGCCTGACCGTATCTTCTGAGGAATTCAAGGAAAGTCATGCGGAGCTTCACCGTGTAGTCGTAGGCGCCATATTCATAGCTCTGGAGGTTGGTCTGGAACTGGCTAGCCATTCCGGTAGCTCGCTCGATGGCCGAGGCGGTGGCGTTGTCATCGGCGAAGACCATGAAGTTCTTGTCCTCGAAATTCCTGGTTATTCCGGAAGAAATCGTGTCAAGTTGATTCCTCATGGTGAACAAGTACGACGCGGCGGTGGTTATCAACTGCATGGCGTTCACGCTGTCCCGCTCGTTCATCAGCCTCTCCTTGTCTTCTTTAAGCTTCCAATGGGGGAGAGTCTTGACCTGGTCACCGAAACGGGCGCTGTCGGATTTCTGGAAGGCGTAGTTTTCCAGCGCCACAACCATTTCCTGTTTGGAGAAGTTGATCTTCTGGAGTTGCAGCGAGGTGTCCCTGTAGGCTTTCTCGTTGGTTTCCTGATAGTTGATGCCGTCGTACATCTTGATTGTGAGGTACGACTTGTCCTTTGACAGGCGTATCTCGGCGGAATCGGCTATGGTGAGCCTTGTGTTGCCTTTCCCGTGGTGGTCATATAGCATGACGCCATTCATCATTCCGTCCGGATCGGTCTTTTCGACTCTCAGGACATAGCCGTCCACACCATCATAGAAGACTCCGTCAGGAATCTTGATCTCGTTCTTGGTCCTCTTTATGTCGTCACGGAGGGTGTAGATCTGGTTGTATGAAACCGGAACCAGCTCATTGATAACGAAATAGGTGCCGATGCTTATGAATATGGAAGCGATCATGACCGGGGCCATGACCCTGGCCACAGAAACACCGGCGGCCTTGAGGGCGATCAGCTCGTTGTTCTCGCCCATGCTGCCTATGGTCATCATCGAGGCGAGCAGGGTGGCGAGAGGGAGGGCGAGAGGGAGAATAGTGCAACTTCCCCAGAAGAGGAACTCTGCTATGACCCTGAAATCCAATCCCTTTCCGACCAACTCATCGATGTACACCCAAAGGGTTTGCATCATAAGGATGAAGATGACCACGAATAGGATCAAGAAAAATGGTCCTATGAACGAAGTCAATATGAATCTGTCGAGTCTCTTCATCCTTTCAAGGGATTGGGTGTGGGCTTAGCGAGTGGCGATCTCCACCAACTTGTCAAGCGCCTCTTTCAGGGCTACGGTGTTCCTTCCGCCAGCAGTGGCGAGGAAAGGCTGACCGCCACCTCCGCCCTGGATGAGCTTGGCGGCCTCTTTGATGTCAACCGAAGCGTTGTGGCCGGCAGCGACAAGGTCTGCGGAATACATCAGCAGAAGCTGAGGCTTACCGTCATGCTCATAGGCCGCCGCAAGGGCGAAATTCGTCACTTCCTTTTGCAACATCGCCGCGGCCTCACGGAACATCGCGGGATCCGTGTCACGGTTGAACGTGGCAATATTTATACCATTAATCTTCTCGGAGTTGTCAGCAAGCTTCTTGGCAAACTCAGCGGCCTTGGCTTTGGCATATTCCTCGAGCTTCTTCCTGGCGTCGGTGTTCTCGGAGAGCATTTTGGTGATGGCCGCGGTCACATCAGGAACATTGTTGAACATCTCCCGGATACCTTTGAGAGTGTCTGAGACTGTGTCGAGCAGGTTCTCAGCCGCTTCCCCGGTCAGAGCCTCAATCCTTCTGACCCCCGCGGCTATGGCCGATTCGGAAACAATCTTGAAGAAACCGATCCTGCCGGTGGAGGAAGCGTGGGTTCCGCCGCAAAGCTCGATAGAGGGGCCGAATTTGACAACCCTGACTTTGTCGCCGTATTTCTCGCCGAAGAGAGCGATCGCCCCCATCCCGAGAGCCTCGTCCATGGTCGCATCCCTCTTTTCTTCAAGGTGGAAGTCGTTGCGGATCATAGAGTTGACGATATGCTCAACCTTGCGGAGCTCCTCATCGGTCACCTTGGCGAAATGTGAGAAGTCGAATCTGAAGTAGTCCGGACCCACGAATGATCCTTTCTGCTCAACATGAGTTCCCAGAACCTGCCTCAATGCATTGTCCAGAAGGTGGGTAGCGGTATGGTTGGCCGCTATCTTAAGGCGTCTCTCTCCATCGACTTTAAGGATGAACTCTCCTTCGCAATCCTCGGGCACACGCTCAGCGATGTGAACGGTCAAGTTGTTCTCTTTGACTGTGTTGAGGATATGGATTTCCTCCCCGCTGGCGGACACTGCCACTCCAGTGTCACCGACCTGGCCGCCCATCTCGGCGTAGAATGGAGTCTTGTCGAAGACCAGTTGGATCATGGTCTTGTTCTTCTGCTTGACCACACGGCTCTTGAGAAGACGTACTCCAGAGAGTTCCAAGTTGTCGTAGCCGAGGAATTCCTCCTCTTCTCCTTCGACATAGATGGTCCAGTCTCCGAACTCATTGGCGGTGGCGTTGCGGGCCCTTTCTTTCTGTTTTTGGAGCTCAACATTGAAGCTGTCCATGTCAACCGTGTAGCCGTTTTCGGCAGCGATCAAGCTTGTAAGGTCGATCGGGAATCCATAAGTGTCGTATAGGATGAAGGCATCGACTCCGGGAATCGACTTAGTGTCCGCATTCTTCGCCATGTAGTCGTCCATCATGCGGATTCCGCGGTCCAGGGTCCTGAGGAAGGAAAGTTCTTCCTCACGGATGACGCTCTCTATGAGCTTGCGCTGTTTCTCGAGTTCTGGATAAGCCTCTCCCATGTCCTTGATTAATTGCGGGACAAGGGCGCAAAGGAAGGGCTCCTCGAATCCAAGGAAGGTGTAGCCGTAACGGACGGCCCTGCGCAGGATCCTGCGGATGACATAGCCGGCTTTGACGTTTGAAGGCAGCTGACCGTCAGCTATCGAGAAAGCTATCGCGCGGATGTGGTCAGCGATGACTCTCATAGCGACCTCTGTCTTGGCGCTTTCGTGATACTCATGGCCGGAGAGCCTCTCAATCTCTGCGATCATGCCGGAGAATATGTCGGTGTCGTAGTTGCTGGTCTTGCCTTGAAGCACCATGCATAGCCTCTCGAAGCCCATTCCGGTGTCTATGTTCTTGGCGGGAAGGGGCTCCAGAGAGCCGTCGGCCTTCCTGTTGTACTGCATGAACACAAGGTTCCAGATCTCGATGACCTGGTCGTTGTCGGTGTTGACCATGTCCCTGCCGGGGACTTTGGCGATCTCCTCATCGGTCCTCAGGTCGATGTGGATCTCGCTGGAAGGACCGCATGGACCGGTGTCGCCCATCTCCCAGAAGTTGTCATGCTTGTTTCCATATAATATATGGTCTTCCGGAAGATGCTTCTTCCAGGCCTCAAGGGCCTCGGAGTCCATCTCGGTCCCGTCTTCCGCGGAGCCTTCGAACACCGTGGCGTATAGTTTCGACTTGTCAATCTTGTAAACCTCTGTCAATAGCTCCCAAGCCCAGGAGATTGCCTCCTCTTTGAAATAGTCACCGAAACTCCAGTTGCCGAGCATCTCGAACATGGTGTGGTGACGACCATCATGACCAACCGCCTCCAAGTCATTGTGTTTTCCGCTGACTCTGAGGCACTTCTGTGAATCGGTGGCCCTTTTCGTCTTAGGGGCTGAGTTGCCCAGGAAGATGTCCTTGAACTGGTTCATACCAGCGTTCGTAAACATAAGGGTAGGGTCGTTTTTCACCACCATGGGGGCCGAAGGCACCACCGTATGTCCCTTGGACTCGAAGAAATCCAGGAATCTTTGTCTTATCTCTTTGGCTGTGTTCATTTCTGATACTTCCATTTTTGGCACGGAAATGGCAAAATTATAACAAATTTGGAGATTTATAGCAAAAAAAGGTATATTCGCGGGGTATGAGAAAATATATTCTCAATTCGGAGACCCTTCTCTACGAGATCAAGGATGTGTCCTTGAAGTCGAGATTGCTGAAGGGACTCCTTCTTGTCGCCGGCAGTTTGGCACTGTCGGTACTTTATCTGTGGGTCTTCACCTCGGTTCTCGGGATAGACCTGCCTAAGACTGCCATGCTCAAGGCTGAAAAGGCACGCTGGGATGCCCGGGTGGCTTTGATAAACTCCCGCCTGGACCGTTATGAAGGCAGTTTGGAAGCTCTCGAGATAAGGGACGATGACATCTACAGGTCAATATTCGGTATGAACGAGATTCCTGATCCTGTCCGGACCGCCGGGATCGGAGGTGTTGACAAATATGCCTACCTGGATGGAATAGAGCCGACTAACGCGTTGAAGAACACGCTCTTGAGGTTGGATAGGTTGACAAGGATGTCGTATGTCCAGAGCAAGTCTTTTGATGAGGTGGCTGCCGTCTCCAAGACCGCCGGCGACATGGCGTCATGCATTCCCGCGGTGCCTCCAATCATCCCGGATCCTTCCAAGTACTCTCTAACGAGCCCATTCGGTTACAGGACCGATCCCTTCACCGGAATCTCAAAACTCCACACCGGAGTCGATCTGGCCATGAAGATCGGCAACCCTGTTTTCGCTACAGGCGATGGTGTCGTTGAGGCTGTCGAGTTTGATTTCTTCGGTTACGGAAACTGTGTGGACATCGACCATGGTTTCGGTTATAAGACCCGCTACGCCCATCTCAATTCCATTTCCGTGATTGAAGGTATGAAGGTCAAGCGAGGTGACAGGATCGGAGAGAGCGGACAGTCTGGAAGGGCCAGCGGACCGCATCTCCATTATGAAGTCTTCTACAAGGGAGAAAGAGTCAATCCGACGAACTATTTCGACCTATCGATGTCCAAGCAGGAATATCTTGCCATGATCGACAGGCATGGGGAAGAGAACACCTCCGCACCTGTCAGGCGCTCTTTCAGTGTGACTCGCAGATAGTTTATGGCCGCCAAGGAGAGATACGTCTTCGACAAGACCCGGATGGAGTTCCGGAAGGTCACCCGTACCGTCTGGTCAGTTACAAAGAAGGCTCTCGGGTACTTTCTGGTGACAGCTTCCCTGGCCGTGGTGTATTATGTCATCTTCTCCCTGGTCGTGAACACCGACTCCGAGCGCAAACTGAAGAGGGACATCCAGATGTACAAAAACGCGTATTCAGAGATGCTCCAGAAAGAAGAATTGATCGGGGATGTGCTGGAAGGGCTGAAGGTCAAGGACGAGAACATCTACCGCCAGATATTCAATTCCGACGCTCCTGATCTCGGAACCGTTTACCCGGAAGGGTTCCTCTCGGTTATTGATTCCGTTGAGGATAAGGACATTATGGAATATGTTGGGAAGAAGCTGGAGTTGCTTGAGGATGCTTCCGGAAGGATCGAGGCAAATTTCCAGAGGGTGATGGCCGCTCTCGACAGCGGTGGGGTGAAGTCTCTTCCGCCGCTCACAAATCCGCTTGGGGATTTCTCATATGCGAGGACCGGAGCTTCCGTCGGGCAGAAGATAAACCCTTTCTATAAGGTTCCCGCTTACCACGGCGGCCTGGATTTGATCTCGCAGCAAGGAGAACCTGTCTATGCGGCCGCTGATGGGGTAGTGAGATATGTCGATCATTCCTCCAAAGGGCTGGGCAATGTGGTTGCGATAAGCCATGCCAACGGCTATGTGACCAGTTATGCCCACTTGGAGAACACGAGGGTGAGCAGGGGACAGAAGGTGGTGAGAGGCAAGCAGATAGGCCAGGTGGGAATGTCTGGCAACTCCTTCGCTCCTCATCTCCATTTCGAGGTTAGAAAAGACTCCCTTAGGGTGGATCCACTTAACTACATGTTCGCTTCGGTCACTCCTGATGACTATATGTGGATGCTTTTCATGTCCTCTAACACTGGCCAGTCAATGGATTAACACACAACGAGATATGGATAAATTATATTACACTATCGGAGAGGTTTCCGAGATCCTGGGGGAGAACGCTTCCCTTGTCAGGTTCTGGTCCAACTCCTTCCCGAAGTATATCAAGCCTAAAAGGAACGCCAAGGGTAACCGTCTCTACACCGCTGAGGACCTCGAATGCTTGAAGCAGGTCCACCTTCTGGTCAAGGAGCAAGGAATGACTTTGGAAGGGGCTTCCAAGAAACTTGCCGCGGATCGGAAGAAGATCGAAGGCAAGGTCAAGGTCCTGGACAGCCTGAAGGAGATCAGGAAGCAGTTGGTCGCTGTCAAGAAAGCGTTATGAGAGTAAAGGACATCACGTCCGCTATCGAAGAGTTGGCACCTCTCTCCATCCAGGAGAGTTGGGATAACAGCGGGCTGCTTGTAGGCTCTCCGGACCAAGAGGTACATGGCGTGCTGGTCGGCTTCGATTGCACTCCTGAGCTGATTGATGAGGCGCTCCAATGTGGAGCTGACATGGTGGTCACTCATCATCCTCTCATATTCGGAGGTCTTAAGAATATCAGTCCTGATGATCCTGTCGGGCTGGCTGTGATAAAGGCTGTCTCTGGGGGGATTGCCGTCTATGCGGCCCACACCACCGTGGACAAGGTGATCACGGGAGTCAGTGGGACGATGGCAAAGCGTCTCGGACTGGTAAATGTCCAGGTATTGGATGAGGAAACTGAGGGTGTAGGCCTTGGTGCCGTGGGTGATCTTCCCGAACAGATGTCCTCTGAGGAATTTATCCAATATGTGAAGTCCCGCCTCGGGCTTTCCATAGCCCGTTGCTCCCGTCCGCTGGACATCCCTGTGAGCAGGGTGGCTATGTGCGGTGGCTCCGGATCCTCGCTTATCGGCAAAGCCATGGCCTCAGGGGCGCAGGCCTACCTCTGCGGGGACATCTCGTACCACCATTTCTTCACACCTAAAGGCTTTATGGTCATTGATATAGGCCATTTCGAAGGGGAAGTGGCAATTTGCGATGTTTTATTTTCTCTGTTAAAGAAAAAATTTCCTACCTTTGCAGTCCGTACCAGCGCCAAGCTTGGGGCGAGCAATCCGGTTTTTTATTATTAGTCAGATTTCATAAGCTACTATGGCAACTAAGAAAATCAAGAAAGTCGAGACACCTATAGACCAGAGGGAGACCTTCGTTTCCCTACAGAAGAGTTTTGCTGATTCCGAGATCAGTGTCGAGGAAAAGCTGAAGACCCTTTATGCCCTGCAGGAGGCTGATTCTGCCATTGACAAGATCGTCCAGCTCCGTGGTGAGCTGCCTGCGGAAGTCGAGACTCTTGAGAACGAGCTTGCGGACCTTAAAGCCCGCCTGGCGCAGGGCACCGCGGTGATTGACGCCTACAACCAGACAATCGCCGAGAACAAGCAGAACATTATCGACTGCGATCTCCAGATTGAGAAGTACCAGAAGCAGCTTGAGGACATCTCTAACAGCCGCGAGTACGACTCAATCAACAAAGAGATTGAGAATCAGCAACTTCTCCGTCAGATTGCCCAGAAGACAATCAATGACACCAGGACCGCCATCATGGACAAGAAGGCTGAGCAGGATAACCTGAAGGATTATATGGCGGTCAGGAACGATGACCTTAAGGCCAAGAAAGAGGAGCTCGCCACCATCGTCGAGTCCACATCTAAAGAGGAAGAGGAGCTGAAGGTCAAGAGGGAAGAGTGCGCTGCCAAGATCGACCCTAGGACAATGAGCGCTTACGATCGCATCCGCGCCAGTGTCCATAACCACCTCGCCGTGGTCTCCGTGTACAACGGTGACTCTTGTGGCGGTTGCTTCAACACTATCACTCCCCAGCGTCTCGTTGACATCGCTTCCAACAAGAAGCTTATAATCTGCGAGCACTGCGGGCGAATCATCGTCAATCCGGATTTCGAATAGACATTCAACAATATGCCTGACCAGCCTGGTAAATCTTCAAGAAGAAAGGCCCAGGCAGTCAACCTGGACACTATAGGGCTTGAGATTGGGAACAAACCGCCTCAAGCCCTTGAAGTCGAAGAGGCTGTCCTCGGCGCAATGCTTATAGAGCCCTCATCCGTCGATATGGCGCTTGAGGAGTTGACTGCTTCGTGTTTTTACGATCCTCGCCATAGGATGATCTTCGAGGCGATGTCCGAGCTTGTCAACGAACACATTTCGGTTGACATAGTCACGGTCAGTGCCAAGCTTAGGGAAAAAGGCAATCTGGAGGCCGTTGGCGGCCCCGTTGTTTTAGCAGGCCTGTCTGAACGGGTGGGGGCTGCAGCTCATATCGAGTATTATGTCAAAATCCTGAAGCAGAAGAGTATCCAACGGGATCTTATCACTGCTTCGTACGAGATTCTTCGTGAGTCCTATGATGATTCAGTCAATGTGGACCAGCTGATCGATGAGGCGCAGACAAAGGTTTACAATGCCATCCAGAACAACCTCAAGAAGGATGTCCAGGAGGTTGGTTCGATCATCAACGACGCCATGCGCGAGATTGAGAAGAACCAAAACAATGCCGGAGGCTTGAGCGGAGTCCCGTCCGGTTTCCCGACTTTGGACAGAATCACTCGCGGCTGGCAGAAATCAGACCTGATTATCTTGGCGGCCCGTCCTTCCGTGGGTAAGACCGCTTTCGCTTTGAACCTTGCCAGGAACGCCGCGGTTGACCATAATATGCCGGTGGCTGTTTTCTCCTTGGAAATGTCTGCCCTTCAGTTGGTTATGAGGCTTATGACAACTGAGTCCGGCCTGTCCGCCGACAAGCTGAAGGGTGGCTCGAAACTGGATCCTTGGGACTGGAAGCAGCTGGAGGCCAGATTGGCGGCTTTATCTAAAGCGCCTCTTTATATTGATGACACTCCGAGCATCCCGCTTATGGAGTTCCGCACTAAGGTCAAGCGGCTCGTCAAGTCAAAAGATGTACGCCTGGTCATCGTGGATTACCTCCAGCTTATGCAGGGGCCTGTCGAGCTGCGTGGACTTCGCGAGCAGGAGGTGGCGGCTATATCAAGGACGCTGAAAGCCACGGCCAAAGAGCTGAATGTCCCGATCATAGCTCTCTCCCAGCTGTCCAGGAACGCTGTTCAGAGGACTGGTGGCACTGGTAAGCCTCAGCTTAGCGACCTTCGTGAGTCTGGCTCCATCGAGCAGGATGCCGACATGGTCATATTCATCCATCGTCCTGATTATGTGGGTCTTGGAGAGACTCCGGACGGAAAAGAAACCACCCAGATCATCATTGCGAAGCATCGTAACGGTGAAGTATGTGACATTGACATGCTCTTCAAGTCAGAGCAGGTGAGGTTTGTCGAGCCGGGCGATTCCCTGGCGGCCCAGGTGGAATCCATGGGCGGCACGGAATCTGCAATGAACAGTGAGTTCGACCAAAACACTGAATTCTGATGAGACTTTCAAGACTGACCATCATGGTCGTGGCCGCCTTGCTCACCGCAAGTTTTACCCTCGGCGCCGCTGACGACAAGAAATGCCTTCCAGTCAATCTGGAAAAGAATAAACTCGCCTTCAAAGGTGGGGAGAAACTGGTGTTCACCATCCACTACAAGTGGGGCTTGATCAATGCGGATGTCGCCCAAGCCACTTTGAAGCTGGATTCAACCATTCTCAACGGTAAGAGCTGCTATCACGGATCACTTAGGGGCAAAACCCAGAAGATTTATGAGTCGGTGTTCAAACTCAAGGAAGATTTTGACTGCTGGTTCACGACCGATGGCTTCAAGCCGATGAAGTTCACGAGGGATTGCCGTGAGGGAGGCTATTGGTGCACCAATCTCTATACTTTCGCTTCCGACCATATCAACGCCCAGATCAACAACTCCCGCAAAGGCGAGTTCACGGTTGAGCTTCCTATGGACAAGTGTACCTACGACATCGCCACGATGCTCTTCCTTATCCGGAATATGGACATTTCCAAGCTTAGTGCCGGCGGAAGGTATCCGATGACTTACGCTTGCGACCACCACATCCGTAACATTTATTTCCGTTACTTTGGTGTGGAGAATAAGAAAATTCCAGGGAAAGGGACTATAAGGTGTCATAAGTTCGGTTTCGAAATGCCTAAAGGTGAGGCGTTTGACGGGGAGAGCAGCTTGTACGCCTGGTTCACCGACGATGGCAACAGGATCCCTATCTATTTCGTGGCTCCTTTGAAAATCGGACAGGTGCGAGGCCGCCTCTACAGCTCAGACGGTCTGAGGCATCCTTTCACAAGCGTAGTGGCCAAGTGATGGCCGACGCTGTTTCCCATAAAGGCAGGATTGTGGCTGCGGAGAAGGGCTTCGTCTGCGTTGAGATTGTCTCCGAGTCCGCTTGCGCATCTTGCCACGCCGCGGGACTATGCGGTTTGACTGAGTCTAAAAAGAAAATAGTTCAGGTCCCTGTCAGGGATTCCAGCCAGTTTGAGATAGGACAGGAAGTTGAAGTCTGCCTCGGAACTAAGGCCGGAATGAAGGCAGTCTTGCTTTCTTATGTGCTTCCCGTGCTGTTTTTACTGATTTTAATATTATCTTTGTCAAAGATAGGGCTTGGCGAGCTGGCCACAGGTGGATTATCCATCTTAGGCGTCGCCGGGTATTATCTTGCATTGTACTTTTTCCGGGATCGTCTCGCTGAAGGGTACGAGTTTTATATTAAGGAAAGATAATTCACCAATTAATATTTATGACAACAACAATCATCTGGACCATCGCGATCATCTCGGGTCTCGGCCTGCTGCTCGCGTTGACCCTCTACCTTGTCGCGCAGCGATTCAAGGTCGTGGAGGATCCTCGCATAGAGCTGGTTGAAAAGGCCATGCCCGGAGCGAATTGCGGTGGCTGCGGTTTCGCCGGTTGCCATGCTTTCGCCGATTCAGCGGTGAAGGCGCCTAATCTGGACAACCATTATTGCCCGGTAGGTGGCAACGAGACAATGAAGAAGGTGGCCGAGATTCTTGGCTATGAGATCAAGGAGAAGGCTCCGATGGTGGCTGTGGTGCGTTGCAATGGCACTTGCGACGCCAGGCCGAGAACAAGCGAGTACGATGGTTCCATCTCTTGCAAAGTAAAGGCTTCCCTTTACGCCGGAGACACGGGCTGCTCTTTTGGCTGCTTGGGCTGCGGCGACTGTGTTGCCGCTTGCAAGTTCGGAGCGCTTTCGATGAATCCCCAGACAGGCCTGCCGGTGGTGGATGAGGAGAAATGTACCGCATGTGGGGCTTGCGTCAAGGCCTGTCCCAAGGCTATCATTGAGCTTCGTAAGAAGGGTCCCCGCGGAATGAGGGAATATGTCTGCTGCGTCAATAAGGACAAAGGCCCTTCCGTCAAGAAGGCTTGCGCCAACGCTTGCATCGGTTGCGGAATATGCGCCAAGACCTGTACTCACGATGCTATTGTCCTTGAGAACAATGTCGCTTACATTGACTTCGAGAAGTGCAAGCTTTGCCGTGAATGCGAGGCGATGTGTCCCACCGGAGCTATCCATGGCGTGAATTTCCCGAAACCGATAGACAAGGACGCCATAAAGGCCCGCGTGCAGGAACGCCAGAAGAAGGCGCGTGAGGCTGCGGCGGCCGACGCTCGACAGGCTCAGGAACCGGAACAGATTAAAAAGGAGGAAAGCAATGGCTAGAAGAACATTCTCGATAGGCGGTGTCCATCCCGCCGATTCAAAGATCTCACGGGGATGCAAGTTGGAGTATCTTCCGATTCCTCCGACAGTCTATATCGCTCTGTCCCAGCACATTGGCGCTCCTGCCAAGCCGGTGGTCACTGTTGGTGACAAGGTCAAGGTAGGACAAGTCCTGGCCGAGCCGGGAGGATTCATGTCAGCTTATATTCATTCATCAGTGTCCGGGACAGTAAAGTCGATCGGACCTCGTAAAGATCTTTCCGGCAATAACCAGATGGTGGTCGAGATTGCTGTGGAAGGGGATGAGTGGATGGAAAACATTGATCGCTCGGACACTCTTGTTACGGATCTCCCTGAGGATCCCAAAGCAATCATTGAGAAGATCAAGCTCGGTGGCGTGGTCGGTCTTGGAGGAGCTACCTTCCCGACTCATGTGAAGCTGAGCCCTCCTCCAGGGAAAACCTGCGAGATGCTGATAATCAATGGTTGCGAGTGCGAGCCTTACCTCACTTCCGACTTCCGCACCCTTCTCGAGAAAGGGGAGCAGGTAGTGATCGGTACCGCTCTCATCAAGAAAGCCCTTGGTGTAGCCAAAGCCACAATCGCGATTGAGGACAACAAGCTTGAGGCGATCGAGCACATCAACAAGGTGGTTGATTCTTTGAAGTCCAAAGGTCCTGAATATTCCGGAATTGAGGTTCTGTCCCTTATGAAGAAATATCCGGAAGGTGGTGAGAAACAGCTGATTGACGCTGTGATGCATCGTCAAGTCAAGTCTGGAGGCCTGCCTATCGATGTTGGTGCTGTGGTGGATAATGTCTGCACAGCCCTGGCTGTCTATGAGGCGGTCCAGAAGAACAAGCCTTTGATCGATAACTCCGTGACTGTCACTGGAGAATGCTTCCCCAAGCAGGCCAACCTGATTGTCAGGGTCGGAACCCCGCTGAATTATGTCATTGATTATCTTGGTGGTGTGCCTGAGGCCGCGGCCAAGGTTATCAGTGGCGGTCCTATGATGGGAAAGGCTATCGCCAATCTTGAGGCGGCCACGATGAAGGGTACAGGTGGTCTCTTGTTCCTCACTAGGGAGCAGACCAAGAGGATGCCTGAGAGCAATTGTATCCGTTGCGGCAAATGCGCGGACGCATGCCCTATGGGTCTTGAGCCCTTCCTTCTCAATCGACTCACAAAGGCCGGAGATATGGATGCCCTGGAGGCCAATGCTGTCCAGGATTGCATCATGTGTGGATGTTGCTTGTATTCCTGCCCTGCGGGTATCCCGCTGCTGGACACCATCAGCCAGGCGAGGGGACAGGTTATGGGTATAATGAGAGCCCGTGCCGCTGCCGCCAAGGCAGCCGCCGAAGCCGCGAAAGCCGCTGCTGAGGCCGCCAATGGTTCGACAGGCTCACCAACCGTTAAATGAATATGAGTATGGACAAGATATTGGTTTCCCCTAACCCTCACATCCATTCAGCGACCACGACCAAGGTCCTGATGAGGGATGTAGTGATCGCCTTGCTGCCTGCCGTTATTGTCTCGGTGGTCTTCTATGGCTGGAAAGAGTTGCTCGTCCTGGCGGTGAGCGTGCTGTCTTGCATGGCACTCGAGTACCTGATCACAAGATATTGCTTCAAGAAGGCTTCCACTCTCGGTGACTGGTCTGCCGCCGTCACCGGTGTCCTGCTGGCTCTCAACCTGCCCCCGACCACTCCCTGGTGGGTGGTGTTCCTCGGAGCCGTGTTCGCCATCGGTGTGGCCAAGATGACCTTCGGAGGTCTTGGACAGAACATTTTCAATCCGGCTCTGGTCGGCCGTGTGTTCCTTCTCATCTCTTTCCCGACCTACATGACCCATTGGGAGATCCCTCAGGGCTTGTTCGGGGTTGACGCCATCTCCGGAGCGACTCCTTTGGGAGCGATCAAGGAAGGCCTGATGCAAGGAGCCACCGTCCCTGACCTTATGGCTAGCCACGGGTACACATATTCCCAGATGCTGTTCGCTAATATCGGTGGATCAGCCGGCGAGGCCTGCGCTATCGCTATCCTTGTGGGATTCATCTATCTGGTTGCCCGCAAGGTTATCAAGCCTTGGATCACCCTTTCGATCCTCGGTACCGTGGCCGCCGTGTCCTGCATCTTCTGGCTTGCCGATCCCGCCCAGTTCACCGACCCTCTGTTCAATCTCCTCACCGGTGGTCTCCTTCTCGGTTCCTGCTTCATGGCGACCGACTATGTGACCAGCCCGATGAGCACGAAGGGAGGCATCATCTTCGGTATCGGCATCGGCTTCATCACATTGATGATCAGATACTTCGGCTCATATCCCGAAGGTGTGAGCTTCGCTATTCTCATCATGAACTCGACGGTTCCTCTTCTCAACAACTGGTTCCATCAGAAAAAATACGGGAGGGCATAGAATATGGCAGCTAAATCAAATCTCACTAATATGGCCCTGTGCCTGACGGCCGTCTGCCTGGTCTGCTCGGCTCTTCTTGGCGGGATGTACGTTCTGACCGCTGAGCCCATCGCCAAGGCGAATGCGGAAATCCTAAAGGCTTCCATCGGGGCGGTTCTCCCTGAAGGAGGGGAACTATCTGAGGCAAAGCCTATTGAGGTCGGCGGTCAGCCTTCTGAATATTATGTCAGCACCTCTGGTGAAGAGGTCAAGGCTTATGCCGTCAAGTCCACTGTGGTTGGTTTCGGAGGTCCTCTGGCTTTAATGGTCGGAATCACCCCTGACGGCACAGTTTATAACACCTCGGTCCTGTCGCACACTGAGACTCCAGGTCTCGGGGCGAAATGCGATACGGACGAGCATTTCTATTCACAGTTCAAGGGCTTCGACCCTTCCGCCAAGATCCTGTCTGTCAAGAAGGATGGCGGAGATATCGATGCCATCACCGCTTCCACAATCACCTCCAGGGCTTACACCCTGGCTGTGAAGAATGCTGTGGAGGCTTTTAAGACCATTAAAGGAGAATAGGCTATGAGCAAGAGAAAATTAGGCATATTCACCAAAGGCTTCTTCAAGGAGAACCCTACATTTGTCCTGCTCCTTGGATTGTGCCCCACATTGGCGACCACGACTTCCGCGATCAACGGCATGAGCATGGGTATAGCGACCTTGTTCGTTCTCGTGCTCTCCAACATAGTGATATCGGCTATAGCGCCTGTGGTTCCGGACAAGGTTCATATTCCTGTCTATATTGTCGTGATCGCTACCTTCGTCACGATCCTTCAGTTTGCCATGCAGGCCTACACTCCTGACATGTACAAGACCTTGGGTCTCTTCATCCCGCTGATTGTCGTCAACTGTATAGTCCTCGGCCGCGCTGAGGCTTTCGCGAGCAAGAACGGGATTGTTGATTCCGCCCTGGATGGTCTCGGGATTGGCTTCGGCTTCACTATGAGTCTCACCGTCCTTGGTCTCGTCAGGGAAATCCTCGGAAGCGGATCCGCCTTCGGCTGGAAGTTCATCTCCGGCGACGGCATCCTTTTGTTTATCATGGCACCTGGTGCGTTCATCGCCCTCGGGTACCTTATGGTCCTTTTCAACAAAATCGCAAAAAAGAGCTAGGCCATGGAGTTTTTCCTCATAATAATATCGGCGATATTCGTCAATAACATAATGCTGGCCCAGTTCCTGGGCACATGTCCTTTCATCGGGGTCTCCAGCAAGGTTTCCACAGCGACCGGAATGTCCGGAGCCGTGGTGTTTGTCATCACTCTCGCTACCTTGGTCACTTACTTGATCAACAAGTACTTACTGGTAGCTTTCGGCCTTGAGTTCCTTCAGACGATAGCTTTTATTCTTGTGATAGCGTCCCTCGTTCAGATGGTCGAGATCGTGTTGAAGAAGATAAGCCCTTCACTGTACCAGGCTCTTGGAATATTCCTTCCGCTTATCACTACCAACTGCGCCGTGCTGGGTGTCGCCCTGAATGTCGTCACCAAGGAGTTCACATTCGGCGGTGGAGCCGCTCATATGCTCAATCTCGGTCAGGCTATTGTATATGCTTTCGCTACGGCCATAGGCTATGGCATGGCACTGATTCTGTTCGCCGGTATGCGTGAGCATCTTGAAATGAACGATGTCCCGAAGCAATTCAAAGGCGTTCCTATCGCTCTTGTGACTTGCGGCATCCTGGCTATGGCTTTCATGGGATTCTCCGGAATGGTCTGATATGAGAAGATTTTTGACAATCGTCTCCGGCCTTATGGCTCTCGGTCTGGTCGCCTCCGCCCAACCGAAAGCTGTCGGAGTCCGCGTCGGAAACTACGGTGTGGATGTCAGTTACGAGAACTATGCGGGTGATCTGAACTTCCTGGAGTTCGAACTTGGTCTCGATGCGATGTTCAGTACCAGCGCGTTCCATCTTGATGGCGTTTACAATTTCATGATAGCGCGGCCGGATTGGACCGTTGAGGGGCAGTGGGGCTTTTATCTGGGCCCTGGTGCCAGCGTGGCGGTCTGGGACAATGGCAAAGACGAGAATGTGGTCTATGCGGGTCTTCTTGGGAATGTCGGACTGGAATACATTTTCGATTTCCCTCTCCAGATGTCTATAAGCCTTCGTCCCCGTTTGATGCTGGGAGACGGCAAGATCCGCCAGAACGGCCTGCTGACTCTCGGTCTCGGATTCAGGTACATGTTTTAGAATCAATGCTTTTTATTTGATGGGTAGATTAATAGTCTACCCATTATTTATATTCAAAGATGAGACGGCCTGTTACATTATTCGGATTAGCTCTCCTGTTCGCAGGGTGCCAGATCCTGCCGTTCGAGCCTCAAATATTGTCCTACGACGGCAATATAGTGTCACGAACTTATGTCTTTGAAGGCGGAAGACTCTCTGCGGAAGACGCGGGTCAGTGGACCCTTGATGTCGAGAAGCATAAGGTCACAAGCGAGGCGACAGACTACACCCTCATTTCGCCAATGACGGAAGCGACTCTTATGTCGATTTCAGGACCAACAGCTGCTCCACTCCTCTGGCTGGCTTCTATGACAAGGTGGCGAAAAAGGGATTCTTCATCCTTACCCAGCAAGACACAGTTCTTGGGAATGAGGCGTTTTTCATCAACGAGTACCCTTCAGAAAAGCGTCTGACCATACGGTTATCGGCTCCTGGAGTGCGTGAACATCAATATGTTATGTGCAACGCCGACCATAGTTCTTTGTCTTTTTTCGTTATTTTTGTGTTGGTCATTTAACTTATTATTATGAAACCCTTTGTGAAATTTCAGGTTTTATTGCTTTTGTCTCTCCTTTTTGTCTCACTGGCGTCTGCCCAGGAGGCGAAGGAATATTTCTACACCGACGCTTCATCATTTCCGATCTACGGGAAGGCGATAGAAAACACGTCCGCCACTTATGAGAGGCTTCCGGCATCATTGGAAGGCGTTATCCGTCAGTCAGTTTGGAGTTTGGCACACCATTCGGCCGGGATTTCCGTGCGTTTCCGGTCTGATTCGCCATCTATCCGGTTGAGGTGGATCTCTTTCGGTTTGGCTACCATGAACCATATGACAGACACGGGGACAAGGGGTCTGGACTTATATTCCCAAGATCCGGTTGATGGTCATTGGAGATTCGTCAGGAGCGCCCGTCCGCAAAAAGACACTCTCAACGACCAGGTTGTTGTCTTGGGGATGGATCGTCAGATGCGGGAATTCATTGTGTATCTGTCACTTTATGAGGGAGTGAAGAAACTGGAGATAGGGGTTGAGGAAGGCTCTGTCATTGAAGGACCGGCTCTGGATAGCCCCCGTAAAGGTTCTCCTATTGTGATGTACGGTACCAGCATCCTTCAGGGCGGTTGCGCGAATCGTCCCGGTATGGCTTTCACGAATATAATATCCAGGGAACTTGATAAGGAGGTCGTGAACCTTGGGTTCAGCGGGAACGCCCGTCTTGACTACGAGATTGCTGAGCTGATGGCCGCTGTGGATAATCCCTCACTATTTGTCCTGGACAATGTGCCGAATTGCTCCGCATCACTGATTGATGAGCGGGAAGAAAAGTTCTTCAGGATTATCCGTGATGCCCATCCGGACGTTCCGGTTGTGTTCATAGAGAATCCGAATTATCCCCACGCCGTCTTCGATAAGGTTGCCGCGGCTGACATCGCTGCCAGAAATGCCTCTATGAGAGCCGTTTACGATAAACTTAAGAAGGCGGGGGAGAAGAAGATTTATTACATCAAAGGCGATAAGATGCTCGGATTGGACGGAGAGGCGACCGTGGACGGAGTCCATTTCACCGACCTCGGCATGGTCCGTTACACTGAATATGTACTCCCGACATTAAAGAAAGCGCTCCGGAAAAAGTGAGTAAGACTTATCATACCAAGAAGGTTTTGAGAACGGTGGGATATGTCATCGTGTGCGTTGTTTTGCTCGCTTTGGTCTGTCTCGCTATAGGAGTTCTCGTAAAGACATTCAAGATGGAGACGAGATCTCCCGGGAGGATTATGATTCATAGATGGTTGTTTGCCGGTTTCATCGCATTCTTCCCTTTATTCATTATCCCCAGGGTGAGGAAGAATCTGAGTTGGATGATGAAGTTCACGCATGAGTTCATCCACCTGCTGTTCGCTCTGCTTTTTTTCAGGAAGATCTATCGTTTCAAAGTTGATAGCAAAGACAGCTATGTCTCCTACAGCAGCGGTTGGTTCGGCTACCATGCCATAACCCTTTCGCCTTATTTCGTGCCTGTGTTCACTTTCGCTCTATTGCCTTGGCGAATTACTGTATTGCCAAGCCAGACCACAAGTCTGGCTATCCCGCTAGTCAATATTCCGATGACATACCTTGCCATTATTGACATCCTCATCGGTTTCACCTATGCTTTCCATGTCTGTTGTTGGGTCAGGCAGATTCATCTTGACCAGACTGACATCACGGGTCCCGGAACCATCAAATCCGTACTATGCATCATCCTGTTCCAGATAATCAACTTCTGTGCGATCGTTCTTACTCCTACCAGTGGCGTGTTTTTGGCCTTGAACCGGGTGTTTGTCAAGTTCCCTATGGAAGTCTTGTCCGGACTTGGATTGTTTTAGATTGTTTACTCTTTAATAATTAACGTATTTATATTCAGATGACTGACAACGAATTGATTAAAGGCATCCGGGAGAACAATGAGGCTGTTTGGAGAGAGATTTACCGGTCGAATTATGCCAAGATCAGCTACAAGATAGCCCCGATGCTCGTCCGTGCCAAGGGAAAGACTTTTGATGATGTGTATTCCGATGCCTTGGTCCAGTTGATGGAGAATGTCAAGGATGGGAAACTGGTCGAAGGGGAGAACACCAACCTCTCGGGCTACATCTACACTTTGTGCTGGAGAATCGCCCTCAGGCTTGAGGATCGTGGCAAGAGGGAAGATGAGAAGAATGAGGAACTGTTGGAGGAAAAGAAGCGCGAAGGAGAATCTGTCACTGATGGAGATGAAAAGGAGAATGATGGCACGGTCTCTCCGGAGGAATATATGGAAGCGATGGCCTTCCTTGAGAGGGTTTTATCTTCCATTCCCGAGCACTGTCGGGCTCTATTCAGGCGCTTCTATTGGGACAAGATGTCCATGAAGGAAATAGCTGCCCTAATGGGGCTTAAGAATGATGATTCCGCCAAGACAACAAAGAGCAGATGTATGAAAAAGTTCAAGGATATAGCGAAAGCGCTGCTTGATGATGACACCAAGGCCGAGGAGGCTGTCAAGCGTACTGTTGAGCGTTCCGCTCTACGTGACCTTCTGGAAGATCTCCGTCTCGAGGAGGAGGGGGAATTGTCCTTGGCCGCGATGAAGGACAAGAAGGACAATAAAGAAAAAGATTAGATTCTTTTTGTTTACTATTTCTTAAAACTGACATTTCTGGTTGTGAGTTTAACAAAACCAGAATTAGTCATGAAAAAGTTTTTGATCATCATTGTCGCGGCCATCGCCGCCATTACCCTTTGCAGCGCCACTCTTAACGAGTCCGATAGCACCCTCTCCGGAAGTGTCCGCTTCGAATCGACCTCGATGCCGTCTCTTAACTTCACCATGTCCGTTAGTCGCGCGAATGATATCTACAGGCTTATGCCTGAGTCATTTGCCGAGACCTGCGCATCCGAGTACAAGGCTGTCCGACTCAAAGCTGTCAAATACACACGTTTCACCCATGAGGGCGTAAGCGTCACCCGCACAGGAAACGACCCGTCAATGACAATTGTCTTCTCGAAGTCCGGCTACAAAGTCATCGTGAGCGATGTCTCCTGGGCGGATCTTGACCTGATGTTCGGCAAGTAAGAGGTTATTTCACCATTTCCCTGAGGATTTCCTCTACGGAGTCTGTAGTTTGAGCGACCCTTTCCAGAATTTCTGGAGTGGCGTCGCTCATCGCTATTGGAAAGCCCACCATGGCCAGAAGGGATGCGTCGTTCTCGTTGTCTCCAAGGGCCATGCATTCGGATGGCTTGACCCCTAGGCGATTCAGCAAAACCTCCAATGCGGTGGCCTTGCTGACCCCTTTGGGAGTCATGTCCAGCCAGTCAGTGCCGCTTGTCTGGACTGTGCAGACAGCCCCGTAGCGCTCTCGCCAAGGAGTTATATCCGTAAGGCCGTTCTCCCGGTACATGGACACTTTGAGAATAGGGTCCTTGACTTCTGAGATGTCTGTTATTCTTTCGACTTGGACCCTGACCGTGTCCCTCATATGATAGAAGAACTTATCCTGTTTCGGGATCACAAACTGGGTCCAGGCGGTGCTGATGAGTAACTCCCCGTCTCCATTCTCAAGAATATCCCAGGATAAATGTTCAGCAAGATCCCTTTCCAAAGCGGCTTCAAGCAGGATCTTTCCTTCACTCATCACAAGGCAACCATTCTCGCAGATGTAATGGATGTCATCTCTGATAGGCTCGAAAATGAGACGAAGGTTGGCATATTGACGCCCGCTTGCGGCGACGAAAAGGCCTCCCTTGTCAAGCCATTTACGGATAAGATCACACGTGCCTTCCTTCAAGGCCTGAGAGCCGAGAGGGTGCAACAGAGTGCCGTCAAGGTCACTTGCAATAAGTCGTATGTTCCTCGGAATGATCAACTTCCAAGCGCTGAGACAGCGCTTTCCAGACGGGTCGCAGTCTCTTTTTTACCGATCCGGGCGACTATGTCGGCTATGCCGAGGCCGCTGGCGCTTCCGGCAAGAGCCAGGCGGAAAGCGTTCATCACCTTGCCCATAGGCCATTCGTTTACCTTGATAAACTCTTCAATACCCTTCTCGACTTCCTCTACGGTCCATTCTCCGGCAAACCCTTTGATAAAGTCTCCGACCTTCAGTACCATCTCGACAATCTCCGGCTTCCAGAACTTGTCCACGTCCTTAGCCAGATAAGGGGCAGTCAGAGTGTCGTCATATACTTTCGCGCGGGGGTCGATAGGACGCTTCTGATCGGTTTGCTCCACAGCCGCACCGGCCTTGATTCCGAACCGCTCGAAATCGCTCGGGGCCACGAACAGATAGGAAGCTATTGTCCAGAAGTCATTTACGAAAGTCGCTCGCTCTTTTGTGAAAGCCACTACGCTTTGGACATAGTCCTTTGTGAATATATGCTTTTCCAGATCTCCTCCGGCCACGTTGAACTCGGCTCCGGCAGTGAGGGCGCACTTAGGGCAGTCCACGATGTTGATTCCATGCTCCTCAAGCACAGGGACCAGCAGGTCAGTGAGATCCTCGTCACTCTTCAGACGGAGATATTCCCTGTTGTACCATTTGGCCTTTTCGGGGTTGAACTTCGCTCCCGCCTTCTGGACCTTGTCCAAGGAGAACGCCCCGATAAGCTCTTCCATTGTGAACATCTCCCGGTCGTCTCCCGGGTTCCAGCCAAGCATGGCTAGCATATTCACGAAAGCCTCTGGGAAATAGCCGTCCTCTCGGTAGCCTCTGGAAGTCTCTCCCTCAGGGTTTGTCCAGCGCAAAGGGAACACCGGGAAGCCCATCTTGTCTCCGTCCCTCTTGCTGAGTTTGCCGTTGCCGACAGGTTTCAGAAGAAGTGAGAGGTGGGCGAAATGAGGCATCGTGCCCTCCCATCCGAACGCTTTGTATAGCATATAGTGGAGAGGCAGGGAAGGGAGCCACTCCTCGCCGCGTATCACCTCGGAAATCTCCATCAGGTGGTCGTCAACTATGTTGGCAAGATGATAGGTGGGCAGTTCGTCCGCTCTCTTCCATAACACTTTGTCATCCAGTGTGTTGGTGTTGACCTCAATATGTCCTCTGATCAGGTCGTCCATCTCGACGATGGTGTCCTCGGGCATCTTGAAGCGGATGGTCCAGCCGCTGGTCTCCTCAAGAAGCCTCTTGACTTCATCCTCGGAGAGAGTCAAGGAGTTACGCATCCTCATCCTTGTGGTCTGGTTGTAGGTGAACGTTTCTTTGAGGGCTTCTGCTTCAGAACGGGCCTTCTCAAGTTCCTCAGGAGTGTCAAAGGCGTAATAGGCGTAGCCGTTGGCGATCAGTTGCTCAGCGTATTTCCGGTATATGGGTTTGCGCTGGCTCTGGCGGTAAGGAGCGTGCGGATGCCTCGGGGAAGGTGTCTCGACAACTTTCCCGTCCTTGTCCACTCCCTCATCGGGTATGATCCCGCACCAGTTCAGAGCCTCAATGATATATTCTTCGGCTCCGGGAACGAACCTGTTGGAATCGGTGTCCTCGATCCTGATGATAAAATCGCCACCTTTCTGCTTGGCGTACAGATAGTTATAAAGCGCCGTCCTGACACCTCCCATGTGGAGAGGGCCTGTCGGGCTGGGCGCGAACCTCACTCTTGTCCTTCTTTCCATCAATTGTCCTATTAGTTGTTCTCCTTATCCTGACGCACCATCCTCTTTATGGCTGGAACACTCTCCAGCTCGCCTATGCTCTCACCATATTCGGTTACAAGAGCAGGCTTGTGATCCGGATCGAATTTGAATCGCTTGACGTTGTCAGCGGCGTTGTAACCTATCATCTTCATTCCACTGGGGAGGTCAGAGAGGTTGTCGTCATCGCCGGCGGCTATCGCCCGTTTGGTGAACTGGAAGTCTTTACCTATTATGATCAGATTCCCGAGGTCTGTCTTGGTGATCTTCGACAAGTCGTTGACTTTGAAGCCAGTAGCAATGGCCGTAATTTTGATCTGGTCTTCGATTTCAGGGTCGGTGTCCCAGACGATACCGGTTTTGAACTTGTTGACATTGCCAGTGTAGTCGGCTATCCTTTGGTTGATCTCCCTGAGCTCGTCCATTGTCAAGCCTTTTTCGTTCTTTCCACTGGTTATGTTGATCAGGAGACTCTTGGCTGTCGTCAAGTCAAAATCATTGAGAAGCGGAGACTTCAGAGCGCCTTCCACCGCCTCTTCGATGCGGTTTTCGCCCTTTCCGACTCCACATCCCATCAGAGCCATTCCGCTGTTACGCATCATCGTGCGGATGTCCTCGAAGTCCACGTTGATGTGGCCAGGCCTTGAGATGATCTCGGTGATGCCACTCACAGCGGTGGCAAGCACCTCGTCCGCTTTAGGGAATGCCTCATGGATGAGAAAGCCTCCGAAGTAGTCAAACAGTTTCTCATTATTGATAATCAGTAAACTATCCACATTCTTCAGCAGTTCATGGATGCCGTCTATTGCCTTCGAGAGTGGTCTTTCTCCTTCAAAATCGAAGGGGATGGTCACGACACCGACTGTCAGGATGCCCTTGTCTTTCGCCATCTTGGCGATCTGGGGAGCCGCGCCTGTGCCGGTACCTCCGCCCATTCCCGCCGTAATGAAGACCATCTGGGTTTCCTCTCCCAGCACAACCTTATTGATCTCCTCCTCACCTTCCAAAGCGGCGTTGCGCCCCTTTGCGGGATCGGTTCCCGCACCGAGCTTGTTGCGGCCTATATGAAGCTTTGTAGGTACGGGGCTTTGCTCAAGTGCCTGTCTGTCAGTGTTGCAGACTATGAAACTGCAGCCTTCCACATTCTGCCTGAACATGTAGTTGACGGCGTTGCAACCGCCTCCGCCAACTCCGATGACCTTGATCATCGACTGGACCGGTTTCCAGTCGCTGTTATCAACTATGTCGAATTTCTCAATGTCTCCCATGACTATGCTTTTTTATACTTCCTCGTTTTCCATTCCGTCAAATATGTCCCCGGCAACCTTGCCGATGGTACTCTGGAGGTGCTTGAACCAAGTGAATTTGGGTTTGGGCAATGGTTTGCGTTCTTTGGCCTGTTTCTCGCGCTTGCGGGTCTTGGCTTCCTTGATCTCCTCCGGAGTGTACTCGTCGAACACACTGGGTCCCTCTTCTTGCGCCGCTATCACAGACGCTTCGATCGCAGGTTCCGCGACTTCCTCAGGCTCCGACGCCACTTCGACAGGCTCGGTGAAAGTAGTGGCATCTGGGCGCTCTACCTCGGGTCCCGGATCTTCAGCCGCCAGCGGCTCGCGATTTGGCTTCGGGGCTGTCCAGTACCCGCGTATTGGAGCCTCGTTGACGCAGTTGAGGGTCTTGTCCGACTTGGCGGCGAGAATCATTCCCATTGATGTCGCGGCAGATGCCTCGGTGGCCTCGGGACAACCCTCGCAAGAGAAGAACCTCCTGGGGTAGCCTATCTTGACGGAATAGCCAGACAAATCCTTTATGTAGTTGGCGCAGTTGACCAACTCGGCACCTCCGCCTGTCACCACCACTCCGGCTCTGAGTTGGTCTTCGCTTGAATAACCGCTTTCCTGGACCAAGAACAACAGCGCTTCGATAATCTCTTTCATTCTGGCGGTTATGATCTCAGAGATGTACTTCACTGAAACCTGTGCTGTGGGCTCATCATTCTCGTCAACTATCTGGATCGATTTCTCTCCGAGAGCCGAAAGTTTTCCGGGCATGCACGCTCCGTAAGCTTTCTTTATGTTCTCGGCCAGATCGAAGGAGAAGTTACACTCTGTCTTGATGTCCCTGGTGATGCTGTTGCCTCCGAAAGGAATCGCGGCGAAGTATCTCATTATCTTGCCCTTGAATATGGACACGGAGCTCACTCCGGCACCAATGTCCATAAGTGCGACACCATTTTCCATCTGCTCCTCCTTTAGAACCGCCCTTGCGGTGATTCCAGGTGTGAAATACTTTTTGGCTATCGCTATCCCCATGCTGTTGAATACATTGTCGATGTTGATCGAATGCCTTCTGCTGCCGATAAACACCTTGAAGTTGCCCTCAAGTTGCTCGGCGGTCATTCCGACGATGTCGTTCTCCAGCTCGTTGAGACTGTCTTCCGTTGAGAATGATTGGGCTACAGCCCCATAGAGGACCTCGTTTTTCGAATCGCTCAAAGGATAAGTTTCCAGAGCCATCGATTTGAGGGTCCTCACCTCATTGTCCTCAATCTGGGTGTCGGGATCCGTCCTTTCCATTTTGGCGGATGCGATCTCTTGGCGCACATAATAGCGGGGGAGTCCCACTATCACCTGCTGGATCTTGATCTTAAGCTCTTGCTGTGCTTGATTCAGGGCTTTCCGCAAGACGCTCTCGACCTTGCCGGGATTGTTGACGTAGCTGTACCTGATCCCTTCAGAGGGGGATTCTTTGTAGTAGATCACCTGGACATCCTGATCCTGGATTCTCGCCACGCAGACCGCCAGCTTGGACGTGCCCAAATCCACTGACGCTATGTACCTTTCTTCCATATCTTTACTTTCTGCAGATTATCTGACCGTTGTATTTCAAATTGACCGTAGAGTAGAAACCCTCACCCTTTTCCGGGAGAATGGTCGTGTAGTATTTTTCCATTTTGGTGAACTTCTCCTCGAGGTTGTCCGGTTGGCCGAAAATGAAAAGTTCTTTTCCTTTTCTCGGAACCATCACAAGGTCCCCATCAGGCCTTACCGTGATCTGGCTGATTATCTCCGCCCAATTCTTGGAAGAGTTCATATAGTTCACTAAAGTGATGATTTTACCCAACCATGCGGCCTCCTCTTCAGTCACTGGTTTACCCTTGTAGCCGCTCTCGAAGGTCAGGGGTACAGCACCGTCTATGATGGGGACCTTTGAGGTGTAGTTGCTCTGGAGAGGGAACAGGAAGCCTTTCTCATCAGCGTAGAACCCTTTGTCTCCTTTCTGGAACCTCACTGTAGGCTCCCTCTGGAACACCTTGACATTCAATTTCCCGTCGGGAGTGGTATAAGCTTCAGTCTTCAGAATCGCGCTCTTACCATTAAGGATTCTCTCGACTTTCGCCAGGTCAACACTGTCCAACTGTTGTCCGATGTAGGCCCCATATTCTTCAGTCAGGTAGCCCACGATGTCTTCGGCGGTCACGAAACTGTAACCGTCGGCAAGTTCCACATTGACACCGGAGCAGGTCCGCATATGCTTACGGTTCCGGTTCAACCCCATGATCAAAATGATCAGGAGAACCAGGGCGCAAGCCGAACCTGCCAAAATGGCTATCCTTAGACCTTTCTTCATTTTCCGAGTCTCGCTTCCAGCACTTCCGTTATGGGTGCTATGTATCTGTCAATATTCCCGGCCCCAAATGTGGCGAGCACATCAAGGGGCTCATTATTAATATATTCCATCAGCTCCTCTTTCTTCAGGAGGACTTTTTCAGGAGCGGTAACCTTGTTGAATATCATCTCTGAGGTGACTCCCGGGATGGGCTCCTCCCTAGCTGGGTAGATGTCCAGCAGGATGAGTTTGTCCACGGCGCTCAGAGACTCGGCGAACCAGTCCGCGAAATCCCTTGTCCTGGAGTAGAGGTGAGGCTGAAAGACGGCGGTCAGCTTGCGTCCCGGGTACATCTGCCTGATTGAGGAGATGGCGCTTGATAGCTCCCTTGGATGGTGGGCATAGTCGTCAATATAAGTCAGACGGGGGCTGGCCACATGCACATCGAGTCTGCGCTTCACACCTTGGAAAGAGCCGATTGCCGCTTTGACGGCCTCCGGAGGAAGGCCTCTAAGCAGGCATACCGCCGCAGCCGCGACACTGTTCTCCACATTGACCCAGCCGGGCACTCCGCAGCGGACATCCTTGATAACTCCACCCGGATAAACTATGTCGAATATGTAATGACCCAACTCATCCGGTCCCGAGACAACGGCGTGGTAGTCGGAATCGGGATCATCATAGCTGTAGGTGAGAATCTTAGCTTTGGTGTCGGCCGGGGTGATGTCCAATCCTTTCTTGATCACGACGGCGCGGCTCACCTGCGAAGCGAAGGTCTTGAATGCCTTGCAGTACTCCTCATGGGTGCCGTAGATGTCCAGATGGTCAGCGTCCATGGCAGTGATGACAGCTATCGCGGGGTGTAACTGGAGGAAGGACCTGTCATATTCATCAGCCTCAGCGACAAACACTCTGGTCTGGCTGACAAGCAGATTCGTGTTGTAGTTTTTCGAAATACCTCCGAGGAAGGCAGAGCAGCCCGAACCAGCGTCAGTCAGAATGTGGGCTATCAAAGTGCTGGTTGTCGTCTTACCATGAGTTCCGGCAACGGCAAGACAGGTCTGCCCAGCTGACAGTTCTCCAAGCATCCGTGACCTTTTCAGGATGGTGTAGCCATGCTCCCTGACATAGACCATCTCGCCGAGATCCTCAGGTACGGCGGGGGTGTAAACCACCAGCGTGGAGGCCACATCTTTCGGGATGTAGTCGGGATCATCGGTATAGTGGATGTGAATCCCTTCATTCTCAAGCTCTTGGGTCAGGTCTGAAGGTGTCCTGTCGTAGCCGGCCACAGGGTATCCCTTGGTCTTGTAATACCTGGCTATGGCGCTCATCCCTATTCCGCCTATCCCAATGAAGTATATTTTCGAGTACTCTGACATGGTCTCTTAAATAAGTTTATAGACTTCTTCAGCTATCTTCAACGCCGCGTCCGGCAGCGCCATCTTCCCCGCGTTCTCCTCCAGTTCCTTGATCTTTTGTGGATTGCCAAGGAGACTGAGGGCTGTCGGAATCATCTTCTCCATCGCGTCGGCGTCTTTCACGATGAGTGCCGCGCCTTTATTCACCAATGCCATGGCATTATGAGTCTGATGGTCCTCAGCCACATTGGGCGAAGGAACGAAAACCACAGCCTTATGGGCGGCGCAGAGCTCCGAGACGCTGCTTGCTCCCGAGCGGGAGATGACGACATCGGCAGCCGCGTAAGCGAGCTCCATCTTTCCGATGAAGTCTGAATATTTGACCGTCTTGGCAAGGTCGGGATTCTTGGCGAGTTCACTCTCCATGAAGGCGTCAATGCTTGATTTATAGTACTTTCCGCATTGCCATAGAACGTCCGTACCTTCACTTCCAGGGCATCCTTTGGAGATCCAATCCTTCATGCAGGCATTGAACTTGGCGCTTCCGAGGCTTCCACCGACAATGAATATGTGTTTTTTCCCAGGATCCAAGCCATATTCCTTGACACCAGCCTCTTTCATATCCGGGGTGCAAGGGACAAAGACGCTTCTGATAGGATTCCCGGTCATAACGATCTTGTCCTTCGGGAAAAACCGCTCCATACCTTCATAAGCCACGCAGATGCTCTGGACTTTGTCTCCAAGCTTCTTGTTGGTCAATCCGGCGAAACCGTTCTGCTCTTGGATCAGGGATGGAATCCCCATCTTAGTCGCGGCCATGAGCAGGGGAGCGCTGGCGTACCCGCCGACTCCGATAGCGATCTGTGGCTTGAACTCCTTGATGACCTTTTTCGCCTTCCGTATGCTGTACAACACCCTGAAAGGAACGCTCAAGTCGTTGATTATGTTCTTGACAGTCAGCTGCCTCTGCAGACCGGTGATAGGCAGGCCGATAATCTTGTATCCTGCCGCCGGCACCTTCTCCATCTCCATTTTCCCTTCCGCACCGACAAAGAGGATCTCAGTCTCGGGATTCAGTTCCTTGAGTTTGCCGGCGATTGAGACGGCCGGGAATATGTGTCCTCCTGTGCCGCCTCCACTTATTATGACTCTCAACGCTTTGTGTTCCATACCTTATTCATTGTTATGGTCATCGATGTCGTAGTCAGGAATGTCATTGTCATGGACAGGGAGTTCCTCCGTCTCCATCATGTCCAGTTCCTCCATTCTGCTGCTGATCTCATCATTTGCCTGACGATCCATTATAGGTCCCGCCTTGGCAGCTTCACGTGCTATCTTCCTTCTCGCCATCTTGCTGATTGACAGGATGATACCGAATGCGAGGCTGAACATTAGGAAGGACGAGTTACCATGGCTCACAAGTGGAAGAGTCTGTCCTGTGAGCGGTCCGAGATCGCAGTTTATCATGATGTGCATCATTGCTTGTCCAGTGATCAGGATCACAAGTCCCGCCACCGCGGTCTTGGCGAAATGGTTGTCGCAGTTGCGGGCGATGATCGAGCCTCTGGCAAGCAAGCTGATGTAGAGGATGATCACAAAGATGCCTCCAAGGAGTCCATATTCCTCGACAATGAAACTGAACATATAGTCCTCGAACATGATCGGGACGACATATCTTTGGGTGCTTCTTCCAGGACCTTTGCCAAGCAGGCCACCCTCTTGGATAGCTATCTTGGCACTGACCGGTTGCTTGACCTTGTCCAAGGCCTGCTGGAACTCATCGCTCCCGCGGGGGGATGTTTTCAGGATTTCGAAAATGTTTTCAGTCTTGTCTGAGGTGACCCTCCTGATCGCGGACTCAAGGTGCGGGAACGGCTTCTGGTCGCTTGGTTTTGAGGAAGCCGCGTTGATGCCGATACAGGCGGCGAGTATTCCCACGGCCGCCAAACCCGGAATGATGAGTTCCTTGATTCCGATTCCTCCTATCAGAATCGTGACGAACATGATCCCTCCGATGAATATGGTACTGGAGAGACTTCCAACCATGATGCCGAGGCAGACGGTGAAAATGGGCAAGTAGATGTAAGTTATCTTCTTGACAATCGGCTTCTTCCAGAAAGGGAACTTATTCGCGAGCAGGTTGGCTATGGTGAATTTGTCATTCCGGAAAGCGTTCACCGCCCAGGCGAGATACATCACCATCGCCACCTTTACGATCTCGAACACGTGGACTTGGAAGCCACCTATCGAGACGATTCTCCAAGCCTGGTTGATGAATAGGGGCTCGATGGGACCTATTTTCTTATGGGTGGCCAGGATGAGCAGGAAGAACATCGAGACCGCATAACCCAGCTGTGAGACCATCCTGAAGAAACCGATGCTCCGGATGCTGTAGCATATGATGATCAGCACCAACCCGAGGAGCGAGATCTTGATCTGCTCCGTCACGATGGCCATCCTGGAAGTGTTCTGGGATATGGCCAACTGGGATGTGGACGAGAAGATGGCCACGATGGAGATCAGCATCAGCAGCAACGCGATCATCCACACGACCTTATCTCCTTCGAGATTGTCGAAGAAGTTCCACAGGGTAGTTTTTTTCTTCTCTTCCGCCATTTTTCCGAATATATTAAAGCATCCTAACAGCCTCTTTGAACTTGCGTCCCCTGTCCTCGTAGCTTGTGAACAGGTCGAAACTGGCGCAGCAAGGGCTCAGAAGCACGACGTCTCCAGGCTCGGCGAACTTGCCAGCTTCTTTAACGGCGTCCTCGGCGGAGCGGGTCTCGACAAATTTGTCCGCTCCTACGATCTCCTCGAAAGCCGAACGAATCTTTGAGTTGTCCACTCCGAGGCAGACTATCGCCTTGACCTTGTCCCTGACCAGACCCTTCAAGACATCATAGTCATTTCCCTTGTCCTTACCGCCAACAATCCAGACGACCGGTTTTGACTGGCACTCAAGAGCGTACCAGGCGGCATCCACGTTGGTTGCCTTGGAGTCATTGATGTACAGCACATCCTTGATGCTGAGCACTGGCTCCAACCTGTGCTCAACCGGCTGGAAGGTGGCCAGCGACTCGCGAATGACCTGATTGTCAATTCCTGAGGCCTTGGCGGCAAGTGCCGCGGCCATCGAATTGTAGATGTTGTGCTTCCCACCGAGAGCGAGTTCTTTAAGGAATATGTCGCATTCCTCATCCTCGTAGCGCACGACTATCTTGTCGTCCTTGAGGAAGGCGCCCTGCTCCACCTCGGTCTTCTGGGTGAAGGGAAGACGCTTAGCGGAGAGGATGATCTTGTTGAGGTGATCGATCGTGATCTCGTCGTCGGAGTCGAATATGAAGCAGTCCTCGGGACTGAGGTTCCGGGTGATCCTGAACTTTGACTTCACGTAATTCTCCATCTGATGGTCGTAACGGTCAAGATGGTCGGGAGTGATGTTGGTGATAATCGCTATGTCGGGATGGAAATCATAGCAGTTGTCAAGCTGGAAACTGCTGATTTCCAACACATAATAGTCAAAATGCTCGGTGGCCACCTGGTAAGCGTAGCTTTTGCCGATGTTGCCTCCCAAGCCAACATTCAGCCCAGCGTTCTGAAGCAGGTAATAGATCAGGGAGGTAGTGGTCGTCTTTCCGTTACTTCCGGTGACACAAATCTTCTTGGCGCTGTCATAGCGTCCTGCGAACTCGATTTCCGATAGAATGGGTGTCCCTTGCGCCTCAAGCTTGCGAACCATAGGGACGGTGCTGGGGATTCCCGGACTCTTGATCACCTCGTCCGCGCTGAGGATAAGTTCCTCAGTATGATGTCCTTGCTCAAACGGTATGTCCCATTTGCGGAGGTCGTCGGCGTAATGCCCAGCGATCTCTCCGTTATCTGAGAGAAACACATCGAATCCCTTCACTTTCGCGAGGACAGCGGCTCCGACACCGCTTTCTCCTCCTCCCAATACTACAATTCTGCTCATATATAATCTTTCCTTTTATTATCTAAGTTTCAACAATGCCAGTGTGGCGACGGCCAGTATGATTCCGATAAGCCAGAATCTGGAGACTATCTTGGCCTCGGGAATAGCATGGACCGGCTTCTTGATAAGGGCAGGGATGCCTTCCTTTTGGTAATGGTGGTGAAGCGGACTCATCTTGAATATCCTGCGACCCTCACCGTATTTTTTCTTCGTGAATTTGAAATATGTCCTTTGCATAATGACTGAGAGCGACTCCACGAAGAAGATCCCGCAAAGGACAGGAAGAAGGAGCTCCTTGCGCATCAGGACCGCTCCCACGCCTATGATTCCTCCTATCATGAGGCTTCCGGTGTCGCCCATGAACACCTGGGCCGGGTATGAGTTGTACCACAGGAATCCCATAAGCGCTCCGACGAAGGCGGCCATGAACACCGCTATCTCACCACTGCCCGGAATGTACATTATATTCAGGTAGTTGGAGTTCACAAGGTTGCCTCCGACCCATGCCAAGACACCCAAAACCACTCCGACTATGGCGCTGGTGCCGGCAGCGAGGCCATCCATGCCATCTGTGAGGTTGGTTCCGTTGGAGCAGGCTGTGATCACTATTACAATCATCAGGACGTAGATCGCCCATTTGCAGTACCAGCCCCATTTACCTTTGAAAGGGGAGAGCCACTTGTAGTCGAACTCGTGTCCCTTGACGAAGGGAATCGTCGTTGTGGTGCTCTTCACGACATTCTCCATCTTCCAACCGGCATCGCCAGCCACAAGTGTCTCGGAATCGACATTGAGGGAACCCCTGTCGCCTTTCTCCACTATGTTGGCCGTGCCTGCGGTCACAGGGACTTTCTCCCTGATCACTATGTCGTTGCTGAGCCAGACTGTCATGCCGACCACAAGACCGAGAATCATCTGGGCCAAGAGCTTCACTTTGGGGTGAAGGCCTTCCTTGTTCTTCTTGAACACCTTGATGTAGTCGTCAGCGAATCCGAGCGCTCCGCACCACAGGGTGGTGAAAAGGAGAAGCTGGAGATAGACATTCGTCAGGTCGCAGAACAACAGGACCGGCACCACTATCGAGATGATAATGATAATGCCGCCCATCGTCGGTGTGCCCTTCTTCTGCATCTGGCCTTCGAGGCCGAGATCCCTGATAGTCTCACCGATCTGCTTGCGCTGGAGCCAGGTGATGATCCATTTGCCGATGAAGAAGGCGATGAGCATGGCCGTGACACTGGTCAGCATGGCCCTGAAGGACAGATAGGTGAAAAGCCTCCGCCCAGGGAAGTCGAACTGCTGAAGATATTGGAAAAGATGGTATATCATTGTGTATATTCCTAATTTTCAGTTGTTTCCATTGTTTTGAACACTTCCTCCACAATCTCTCTCTCATCGAAGTGCCGCTTTTCGGTACCGATGATCTGGTAGGTCTCGTGGCCCTTCCCGGCGAGAAGGATGACCGCGCCCTTGGGTGCGAACATGATAGCGCAGCGGATGGCCTCTTTCCTGTCGGCGATGAATATGGCTTTGTTCAATCCCGCTGGACCGAATCCGGCCTTGATCTCGTTCATTATGTCCTCAGTCTTCTCCGTGCGGGAGTTGTCCGAGGTCACGATGATCTTGTCCGCGTAGAGTTCGGCCACTTTCGCCATCTCAGGTCTCTTTGTCCTGTCGCGGTCTCCACCGCAACCGAAGAGGCACACAAGTTCTTTTCCTTTGTCAATCTCCCTCAAGGTCTTGAGGACATTGTCCAGAGCGTCTGGAGTGTGAGCGTAGTCAATCACGACAGAGAGATCCTTAGGCCCTTTCATGAGTTCAAGCCTGCCGGGTGCGGGTTCCAACTTGCTGATGGCGACAAGGGTCTCCTCAGGATCCGCACCCAACGCCATGGCGGCGCTGTAGATCGCGAGAATATTGCTGGCATTGTGCCTTCCGACGAGTCTTGTCCAGGCTTCCCGGCCGTCAATCCTGAGCAGCATCCCTTCGAAGCTTTCCTCCAGGACCCTGCATGTGTGGTCGGCTATTCCCCTGCAGGAGAAGGTCTTGACCTTCGCCTTGGTGTTCTGGACCATGACTTCGCCATGCTTGTCATCGATGTTGATGATGGCTGTGGCCTCAGGTCCGAGATTATCGAAAAAGAGTTTCTTGCAACGGAGATATTCGGCGAAAGTGCCATGGTAGTCCAGATGGTCGTGAGTGAGGTTGGAGAATATTCCCACCTTGAACTCAAGTCCGGAGACCCTTTCCTGCTCGACTCCGATCGAGCTGACTTCCATGAAGCAATACTCGCATCCGGCTTCCACCATCTCGGCCATCAACGCATTGATTGTGAGAGGGTCCGCCGTCGTGTTGGCGGTCTCCGACCTGCGGGTGCCGACATAATTGGCGATGGTCGAGAGCAGTCCGCAGTTGTAGCCCTGAGCCATGAACAGGTTGTACAGGAGGGTGACTGTGGTCGTCTTCCCGTTGGTGCCGGTGATGCCCACGAGAGACAGTTTCCTGGAAGGGTTGTCATAGAAGTTGGCGGCTATAATAGCGACCGCATGACGGGAGGAGGCTACGCGGATGAAGGTTACCCCTTCGACAGGCTCAGGGACCATGACCGGTTGGTGAGCATTGTCGACCCACTGGTCGTCTTCGTACACGATAGCCGCGGCACCGGCCTCTATGGCCTTGCCTATGAAAGCGTGCCCGTCGAAACCGTGGCCTTTAACTGCCACGAACAGAGCACCTTCCACGACCTTCCTGGAGTCGTCGGTGACAGAGGTTATCCCGATCTCAAGGCTCCCCTTGACATCGGTCACTCCACATTCTTTTATGATATCCCTAAGTGTCATCATTTCAAACCTATTGTCACTGTCGAGCCAGGGGCAACTTTCTGTCCGGCCTTGGGCACCTGGGAACTCACATGTCCGGTACCCGAGTACACACACTTCAGCCCCATATTCTCTATCATGAATATCGCATCCTTAAGTCCGAGTCCATTGACATCCGGGACCACCGGCTCTTTAGGGTCAACTGCCTCAGGCAGACTTACTTCCGCTTCCATTGTCGGAACCAGCGCCTTGGAAGACAGTTCCTGGCCCCAGGTCGGGTCGAGGGCGTAGAGAGCATCAACGATTTCCCTCATCGCAGCGGCGGGAAGCACACCTCCATAGACACTGCCGCGGATCAGGTAAGACTTGAGACAGATAATCGCACTGTATTTAGGATCGTCCGCAGGGAAGAACCCGACAAAGGTCGCAAGGTTGTGGTAGCTGCCGTCTTTGGTCACGTAAGGATTGCTCATCCCATATTTCTTGATCTCCTCACCCGAGAGAACCTGCCTTGATGTGCCGGTCTTTCCGGCCACCTGCAACTTGGCTCCGCCAAGCCTTCTGGCCGCTGTTCCACCGTCTGTGGTCACGGCCTTCATTGCCCTCAGCATGGTGTCAGCCGTGGCTTTCGAGCAGATCGAGGCGTTGAGCACTGAAGGGCCTTTCTTCGTCTTGACAACCCCGTCTTTCTCAATGCTTTCCACCAAATACGGTTTCATCATTTTGCCCTTGTTCGCAACCGCGTTGTAGAAGGTCAAGATGTGGAGGGGAGTCTCTTTTATAGCGTAACCCATGGCGACCGATCCGAGATCCGTGGGGCTCCACATCGGGGATTCAGGGTTGGGAATCTCCGGCTCCTGAAGACCTTCCAGGTCGAAGTCAAAAGCCTGTCCGAGCTTGTACTGGTAGAGCTGGTCGAGGAATCTCTTGGGATTGTCGGCATAATTCTTCACGGCCAGATAACGGAACACATAGTTCGAGGATATCTCGAAGCCATGGAGGATTGATATTTCCTTCATTCCGAGTACATGGTCGTCTTGGGGATAGCCGGGGATCATGCCGTTGTTTGTGGGAATTTTGTCTTCAAGTGATTTGATCACACCATCTTCCAAAGCGGTCATCAAGGTTGTCGCCTTGAACACGGAACCCGGCTCGGAACTGAGTCCTATCGCCATGTTGTAGGTCTCGTTGAGGCTCCAGTTCGTGGAATCCCTCACGAGATTGACCATTGAGCGGATAGCTCCTGTCTTGACATCCATGATTATGGCGCAGCCCATCTCGATGGATTTGTCTTCCTCTATCTGCCTGCGGAGGGCCCTGTCCACGATGTCCTGCATCGTGATGTCCAGAGTGGTCCTGACGTCAAGCCCATCCTCAGGCTTGACATAAAGGCTGTCGTAGTTTTGTATCCTCTCCCTGTTGTCAGTGGGTCTTGTCCAGACCTCGCCCTCTTTCCCGTGGAGGACATAATCATATTTGCCCTCAAGGCCTATGTGGTTGTTACCGTTGGAGTTGCTGTTGTCTTTGACATATCCGATCGTCCTGACGGCCAGTTTCCCATAGGGATATTGACGGGAATCCTTCTTACGAACGATGACCCCGCTACGGTACTGCCCCTCATTCATCAGGGGTAGTTGCTGGAGCCTCAGCAAAGTCTCCCGGTCAACAGGATGGCCCAGGCGGAGATATTTGCTGCCTTCCTTGCGCCCTTTCTGGATCATCTTCCAATAGGTGTCACCCTCGCCGCCCATCTCTTTGGCGAGACCATTAGCGAAGAGCCGGGCTTTCTCCAGCCAATCCTCTTCCATCTTCTTCCCTTCGGAGCCCTTTTTCTCAAAGTATTCCTTGCGGACAGTGCAGTCCATGTAAAGCTCGTACAGGGGAGTGGACATGGCGAGGAGCTTCCCGTCGCTCCCGATGATAGCGCCTCGCTTGGGATCGATGACGGTCTTGGTGCTGGCGGGCTTGAAGAAACGCTCCACGTCCTTGTCAAGCCTCCAGAACCACTGGATCTGGCACATCCTGACCACGAGGACCAGCGACAGGAGCAGGAAAGCCGCATAGAGGTAGTACAGAATCATTCCGATCCTGTCCCTTTCCTTCTTCGTTGAATTCTGACTTTGTGTCGCCATTGTTGTCCTACTTTATCCTGTTCGCCGGCTTTGTGGGGATGGCCAGGGCCGATCCCTTATCCCGGAGCATTTCCTCAACTTTG